>FSZZ01000154.1_pt1 | contig 8370 bp, 7 predicted proteins | sample 1638981 | NCBI WGS metagenome assembly FSZZ01 (sample SAMEA3914812, study PRJEB12502) | metagenome | biome: forest; material: soil | place: Canada | collected 2011-07-07 | depth 0.1 m | reverse complement strand
GGTCTTGCAGTCGACGGCGACGACGCGGTCGGACAACTCGAGCTCCACGCGGGCTTGGCCGAGTTGGTTCAGCCAGGTGAGTTTTCGGTTCGCCTTCATCGCTTCGTATCCGCGCTCGTATCCTGCCTGGCAAGCTGTGACGGGACCGGGAAGAAGGAAGTGCTCGCGATCCAAGTTGGGCCAGAAGAGGCGGGAGAGAATGCGTGAGTGGAACTGCGTGCCGGTGCTTTCTTCTTCCTCGTTCTCGGCGTTCCCTGGGTGGAGGGCAGCCAGCCCGCCACGTTGCTGGGCCTTGACAATAGCCGTGTCCACCTTGCGTGAGTCCTGGATGTCCTTGATCATGACATCGCAGTTCTGCAGCGCCGGCTCGCCGAAGCGCCGCTTGAGGAGGTCCAGGACACGCATCTCCTGGTCGAAGCGAGTTGGCTCGCCCAGTAGCCGTTCCGCCACAACCGCCGAGAACTCTTTGATGAAGGTGTCCTGGCTGCCGAGGGCCGAAATCAGCGTTCCGATGACATCTTCACTCTTGGGCCGCTTGTAGCTGGCACCCGCGTCGACAGGGTCCGGGACCCAGCTGAGATCGTCCCAGTCAAGATCCTCGTCGTCCACGACGTTCCGTCGAACTTGCCGAGGGTCAACGAGGAGCATGGCAAGCTCGACCAAGGTCCCCGAACCAGACGCGGCCGCCTTGATAGAAGGCTGAGTCGCTGAACTGTCTTCTGCAGCACCCGATCGAGGAGTTTCGTGCTCCTTCCCTCTGGCATCGGCTACGGCTCGGGGAATAGGAGGCGTCATGAATGTCTCATCATCGAGATCCATCCTTCCACTTCCATATGTCTCGTTCGGATCTCCCCCTTCTGTCTCCTCGCCGGCTTTTTTCTTCTGCTCATCCGCGTTGCGAGCGGCCAGAACCTCTTCAGGCCCTGCCAGCAAGCCGCTTACGACAGTACGCACTGCATCATCACGATGGCACAGGTACAGGTCCAAGCTGGGGACCACGCGAGACAGCAAGACCTTGCTGTGATCCAGGGCGTAGAAAGTACGGATCATGGCAACGTACGTCCGCAGGATCTCCAGCGTGCTACGGCCGGGGTGGAGGAGACGGGTATGCAAGGCCGCCGTGAAGCTGTCGGTGAGCTGCACCCGACGCGCCGGGGTTGTGATGGTGGCACGGAGGTCGTCGAGCGCGCCCTTGGATTCGGGCCACGCGAGGACGATGTCAAACAACTCGGCGATGCGGAGAGACGCCAGCTCGCCTAGGGCGAATGTCTGGTACGTCTTGACGTCAGAGAGCGAGACAGGGGACGGGCTATTCTCGGAGTTAGACGGCGACGTCTGCGTCAAGATCTCGAACGCGAGGCGGGCAAAGTGGTTCTCTATCCAGTCGGTTAAGACCTCGATGCAGCTGGACGAGGCGGCCTTGCGCGTGGAACGAGATATGTTATCATTCCGCCGCGGGCCACGGGACGGCTCAACCGCCGTCCAGACGCCGGCGAACGCTCCTTGTACGAAGCGAGACATCATGGCATGCATGACCTCGGCGAATACGATACGGAACTTTTCTCCGCCCAGGCCGACGCCATACAGCTCTCCAGTGAGCTGTTGCAAGCGTTCTCGAGCTGCTACTGCATGTAGGTTCTCTGCGGTAGGCGGCCTGGGCCTGTCCTGCTGCCGCATGCCTTCATCTTTGCCCAGCTCGAGCGGGATACCCAAGATGGTTCCGACGAGCCGGACGAGAACGACACGAATCGAGTACATGAGGGACGCAGAGGCCGAGTTCGCGACCAGAGCATGGATGTCCCTGGCGAATCGTGCTCGTAGGAGCATCGCATCCGCCTCGATCCTCTTGGGGTCTTTTGTTCCTGCCGCTCTCGCGAACCCCCTATTCAAGAGCTCGAGTCCATAGTCGTACATCCGCTGGGCAGCCTGTATGGTACGTATACTACTCATGACGGCAATGATGTGCCTCTCGTAATAGTTGTCTGGCCATGCCTGCGTCCTCTGGGCGTCCTCTGCCTCGTCTTGGCCCTCGACGTGGACACAGGCCGAGAGCAGCGGCACCACGTGCTGGGCGAAGTGGGCTCTGGTTTGCTGCGTATGCCATGCCGCTATGTCCTCGGTATGGGTCGCTCTGGGCACGGTGGTCTTAGCATTGAATATCACATTCAGGGCTTCGTAGAACTCGGCCTCGGAGCTCTCGCTTTGCGACGCAAACTGCGAGGTGGGGGCCAGCGTTCCGAACGAGTCGTCCGCGCTGGCCGACGGTGGCAACGCGATCCTCGACGTGACCACATGCCAGGCAAGGTCGTAGGCGACCTGGTCGTCGCCCACCGTGACTTGGGAGGCGCGAGATGTCGACTGCTGCACGGTCTCGGGGACGGGCGACTCTGGTGGTCTAGGCCGTGGCCCCTGTCCTCTGCGTGATTCTCGCTGGGGGGCGGAAGGACTGTGGGGGCCCCCAAATGATGATGCTGCGCCGTGGCGGAGGGCGTGAAAGGGCGAAGGTGGGACGCCAAAAGCCTGTCCTTGTTGAGAAGTTCCTATCGCGGGCGTCGACTGCGGCGTTGGCTGCGAGATGTCTGTCTGGAAGACGGACTGTAGGACCCGTCGCCGACGTTCCCCCCATCGCGCCGATGCCACGTCCACCGACATGATCTCGACGCTACGCTACTCTTGCCCTCGGCAGCAGCTTGCAAGAGGCTCCCGTTGCTAACCCCTAGGTCCTCTTTCCCCTGAATACCGAGGCCCCCTGAAGTCCTGAGAATAGGAAGGCTGTCGACACGGGAAGGTGGTGCTGCAAGCTGAGCGAGCTAGCACGACCCACTCAGCAATCGAAGGGGGGGTGTATTACAAACTCTCGAGCTATTTCCGTGACACAGGCTCGAGGTCAGAAAACGAAAGGCGAAAGGAGGCCGGGCCAGATACTGGTAGGAGCTGAGCGGATGTGGTGTTGCGGCACTTTAATTAGCAACCGAATGGCTGCGGAGGGAAAACACCTGAACAGTGCGCTTCAGGCACCGAGATTCCCTCGCTGAGAAAAGGAACCTGCAGTGAGGCCCTAAGTGCTGATCTATCCAGCCGCAGCCGCGAGTGAGAAAAGTTTCTCACAGGAAAAAAAAATAGCAACAACACCGTCTCTCTCCTCCGTGAAGTCGCCGTCGTCGGTAGCACCGCGAGCTTTGCTGGAGCGTTATATTCGACGAGAATTTTCTGTGTTCGTCGCTCCGCGACCGAGAGATGCAGGTTCGGATAGATTAAGTCTGCGACTCTTTTCCCCTTCTAGTATCATAACCTATTCCGGCTCGGTAAGTTGGGGGAGGGTGTGTTCAATTCGACAACAAACAAGAGAGAATCAATGAAGCACTCTTCGAAAAGAACGTTTTCCCAGCTGCGGCGACCGACCAAGCCAGCTCTCAGAGCCAGGAAGCTGCGTCGGGCGAGAGAGAACTCGGCGGGATATTTCGGCCCGACAAAGAGTTAGAATGAAAATTTTCATCGATCCACGGAGACTACTCGATGCAGTTCGGTTCCCTTCGAAGCAGCGATGGCTTTCCGTCACGTCACGTCGTGTCTTTTTTTGTCTGTTCGAAGACGAGGTACGGTAAGGTACTTTTCGCAAAACAAAACATGGCAGTCACGAATTGCCTGTTGTTGCTAAGCGCGTCGGGCTGGGATTTGACTGGCCCGCTACAACTTCGGGGCGGGTGACATGGACCCAAAACTCCACGTCCAATGGGCGGCGGTGCGCTTAACCGCGCTTCTAGCGATAGCTAACAGGCCAATGGCAAATTGCAAGTCTATTTACCTCCTCGGCTCCTTACCACGACAACCAAGAGAAGTGAATATGAATCAGACGGATAATAGCTCTTTTCTCTCTCGCTCGTGTCGAGACTATTCTGTATGCTTCGTGGACGGAGTAGGAGCATTCAAGAACAATAGATGCGGATCCAGTGCAGTTGACCACCACCCTCTCAATTCTTGCTGTAAGCCCTTAGTTCGGTTTTCCAAAAGCAAGGTCACGGCGAGGCTTTCTTATGTTACCCTGAGTGAGTGGGAACCTCTCATCGGCGATGCCTCTTGCTGAGATTGTCGCGCTGGCGCCGGGGGCATGCTAGACATATCCTCATTCACGATCATCGCTACTTCATTGGAGACTGGATTCGCGATATCTAAGTTATACGTTGAAAAAAGAAAATGACTGCAGTCTCTTGCTTCCAGCTAACGCAGAGATCTTGTGTCAGGCCATTCGGAGGAGGAAACAAGGGTGCCAGAGGTGCGGGTGATCGTCGTCTGGGCGGCGGCTCGCTTCTCATCCGAAGATGCTCATAATTCGCAGCCCATTGATACCTTCTGTACAGTACGGTCTCCTTTCCTACCTTACTGTACACACCTGGAACCTTTCCCCACTTCCCGTGCAGCACCCTGGCTTGCCAGCTTGCATTGATCAGGTATTTTGCTTAGTTGCAGCCCTGGCGCCGTGGTCGAGTGCAGGCCGTCGAATCCTTCCCCGCTCGCACGGTGCCAGTTCCACTTTGCCGGGCAAATTTGTCCAGTGGAGAGAGATGAGATCCTGGGAGAGCCGTGAGTGGCTTGCTGAACTCTTGGTGATGCCGACCGATTCGGAGCTGGGAGAGTTACCTACGTCCCGACCAGAAATACAAATAAGAATAGAGGTCAATGAAGAACGGGTGGTCAATGAGGACCGTTCGCTCACTGTCCTTCCTTCGCCACTCGATGTCAGCCACGAAGCGCTGCTACACTCATACATGGGAGCGCGAACCTAGACTTGGGCCGACAGACTTGTAGGAGAGATTGGCCAATAGCAACCTTCTGTAGGTTGGACGTTGCTGCTTCCTGATAGACGAGCACAGAGAGGCCTATCTCGTACCGTTTGGCACCTGCTTCCTCAGGTTAGCCCTGATTGCTTCATGCTGCTCATACTCCCATGGTAACCCCCCCGCTCTTGCGGACTGGTTCCATTCAGCGAGACCGGGGTGAATTACAAGGGCCTCTGCCAGTGACTGGGGGCTCGCCGGCAACTTGGGCTACCAGTGCCGCTTGCACCATCTTACGTAGCAGTTTGTAACTCGCGACAGCCAGAGGGAGCGACGCGAGGATTGCCTGAGGATACTTTGGCCAGTGGGATGGCATACGCGCGGTGGATGAAACTTGCTTCCCCCTTATCGTCATCGTCGTCGTCGTCGTCAATCTCTCCAGCACGTTGAAGCATGTGCAAGTATGCTCCGGAGCGCCTCGGCCCCTCAAACTCTCTATACGAGACCTTCTACGGGAAGCCGTTGCGTGCACACTCGAGAGCCGTAACGGCCAAATTACCATCCGATGCACTGCAACGCTTCACCCTACAGTACCATCGCAGATTTCGCTTCTGTTTCCCTGGACCGTTCGAGGCAAGTCTGCTGCATCTACTCGCCGGGTTAGCACCTCGACGGTCACCCAACGCCACCTGAAGCTGCCCATGTCTACCAGGGACTGCTCCGTACTACGGCACACCCCCCCAAGCGGAAAAAAATACTGTAAAGAAAAAAGGGAACGAGGCGCAACACCCGAGAGGGCTTCAATCGGCGACATTGGGAATGGACTCGCATCAGAGCATTGGATTCTCTATCTGGTGGAGTCCAGCCCACTCCCACTCCCAGCAGAATGGCCAGTTTTCCAACCCACCGGGTTGCATCGTCGAACCTCTCGGCAAACCCAATCCAGGGGCCGCACGCGGGCCATCCCACCAACAACGGACGAATACCCAGCGTACGCTTTACAAAGGAAAAGCTCCATCGAATGGCGCCTCGCTCTGGCTGCTGAGCTCAGAGCGCGCCCAGCGGGAAAAAAAAACGTTGAGACTAGAGACTATTGACTTGGCATGACCTCGCAACTCCTGTCGCGACAGCCGGCTCCTCCCCCCTCCCAACCCTCTCGGGTCCGTGGTCTAGGACCCCGAATCTGGAGAGAAGGGATGCGGGTGTCTCTGATTTCCACCATCGGATAACGTTATATGCGCCTTGGAACTTGTGACATCGCGATCTGGAGGAGGAGGAGGACCTCGATGGCCTGCGGCGGAGCCACGAGGGTGCTGATATGGAGTATGGCCCCCCATGTTTGCTGTGCTCCCAAACACCAGCTACTGCTAGTTCATTCGCTCAGCATCCTCTGGTCGTATGATCCGTGGTACTGCTGTGGGTTATTCCCGACAGCGCATCTCACGATGATTCTTAGCGGCGAGCCCACGCCCAATAATAAGAACAAGGAAAATAATAATCGCAAAAATCCCCTAGCTCCGCGGCGATAACGTGGGCGTTGTGTACTTTGCGATCCGAGGGGTGGGGATTGGAAACCTATAGTCCGCCTCACCTCATCATCTCTGCTACACATGCACAGCTGAGCTTCATTCTCCTCCTCCTCAACCCCCCCGGCCACCTATCTCCATCGTATGCGACGCGAGGGAAGAGGGGAGAGGTCCGCATCGCCGTTTCCGTGACTACTTGCATCCCTTAGTTCTCGCAGCCGGCGAACAAAACCATCGGCAGGATGCGAGCTATAGCAGGATGCCAGCTCCCTGGCGCCTCAGGCTTGCTTGATGCCGTTAGAAACCGGGCAAAACATTCTGCCTGGAAGAGATCTGACAAGTAGGAGGAGGCCCACTGGGCTATTCTTAACCATAATGTGGCCGCCGAGGACAAAATCCGTGTAACTGGCCGGTTGTGGTCTTTGTAGACCGCAGATCTGCATGAGAGCATCTCATGCAGAAGAGATAGAAAAGAGAAAGAGAGGGGGAGGGGCGGGAGGGAGAAAGTTGAGACGATGCGTCCAGAACACAAATCTGTTGTGCTACCTGTAGCATGTAGTTGCCCCGAATGGGTACATTCTCGCCACAGCTGCTGCTGCTGCTATGAGGCGGAATTAGAGCCCTGGCCATCTAAACTATTCGTTGCCTCAGACACTGGCATACTGGTAAGGCTATCCAGCTCCCTGGCCGTGCGAGTTATCACAGCCGTAGGTAGACTACTGTATCTACATACTACAAATGGCGAGTGACCAGGACATTGGCCACCGTGACGTCGGGAACGGGAGGATTGAACCTCCGACTCTGCCTTCGGACCTTGTCCTGGAGCAGTGGCCGCACTCGGGAGCCCAAGCCGTTGTCTTTCCATTGAACATATCTGGGGTGCTAGGGTAGTGAAAGGGCCTAGGATGATCATAACAGGACTTGGAAGGGTGTCCCAAACCCTGACTGAAGTGGCCCGCGAGGGACGGCCCTGAATGCTTGACAGCAAACCGAGGTACCAATACTTACTCGAAGAAAGGAAAGGGTCTGACCCTGGCGAGGGGGGTGGGGAGATCAAGGGATATAGAGAGCAAAAGACAGAGAGAGAGAGAAACGAGAGGAGGGGTCCAGATAGCAAATCCAAGCATGCTTGAGTAGCTAGTTGGTTTTGGTTCGTTCCAGTCAGGAAAAAGAATATAACATCATGGGCATTTGACGGGACCACAATGAGGAAAAGCGAGATCTAAACACTGGTTTTAGCTCTAGGCAGAACGATAAGGCCGGGAAGTTATGTACTGTAAGTACCTTAGTCTGGTATGTACTGCTGGTTCGTCTGGGGTGTCTTCGTCTGGGGGTGTCTTGTGAGCTCCATCCGCAGCAGCTCGCTCGCCCCAGCGGAGGTGGGAGATCGACGGGTCGTCCGAATTAGGGAAGATGTCCCAAAGCGGAAATTGTTCAAATGTTGAAATGGGATCAAGAACGCACAACGTGCTTCATCGGGGGAATCGTACGGCGTAATAGAGTGCCCTCCTCCCTTCCCTGCCCTCCTGGACAGGTACTGGGTTCGTACTGTGAGCTAAGGCAAGGTAGCTGTGGCAGACATGCCGGAGTAAGGTACTTTAGTGTGTAGGTACCCTTCCCTACAGTGCAATGGTAAGGTAAGGTCGCTTTAGCTCTAGCTCTCACCCCACCATCCCAGTCACCCTGCCCCAAGCTTCCCGCCTGTTTCGCTCTGGTTAGAAGACTTACAGCACTGTACTGTACTGTACCTTACCTAACTCGAGGTGTTCGTCTATTTGCGTCGGAACTACATAACCCTACTTTGCGCTCACGGGGTTTCGCGTGTTGTGCAATGCCTTCATGACGTTTTACAACGTGTCGCGGGAGCTTGTTCGAATGACAGAAGCTTAGGACCGGACGGAACTGATATGCTCCAAGGTATTGTATGTAGGCAACTGGACTTGGATTGCAGCTGATTCTGTTCTCATCGAGGCACTTGGCTTTACACTGGTCTCGAACCTAATGTAGGCTAGATTTGACAATGATACACGCTTCTCAGGGGCTACAAGTCGGCCTATACGCCAGAGAAG
>FSZZ01000097.1_pt1 | contig 8394 bp, 5 predicted proteins | sample 1638981 | NCBI WGS metagenome assembly FSZZ01 (sample SAMEA3914812, study PRJEB12502) | metagenome | biome: forest; material: soil | place: Canada | collected 2011-07-07 | depth 0.1 m | reverse complement strand
GGTATCTAGTATCTACGACAAGGAATTCCGTCCCCTCTCGGACGAGTTCCTCAAGGCCCCCGAACCCAACGAGAAGCTGGCTCCGGAGAACGCGCCCGAGCCCGAGTCCGAGCCGCCACAAGGCGATTGGCCGCTCAAAGCAGAAAAGAGCCCGAGCTTAAAGCCCAACTCGTATTCCACCATGCCGAGGATCTCGGACAAGCCGAATCTCAGCCCGCTGCCGAGCCCGAGAGCCCCAGGCCAGCAAACATCACAAGGAGCGCCGGCTGCGGGAATACCCGAACCCCCCGAGGAACTACCAGAGCCCAAGGAGGGCTGCGGCTGCTGCGTCGTGATGTGAGGTGGTCTCCCGGGCAGGAATCAGGGCTACCGAAATGAACGGCATCCTACCGACTCTGATGATCCGAATCGATCCAAGCAGCCCGCACCTGGGACTGCCCAAGCTCCTGTGCACCTCCTGATACCTCTCTTCTGCCTCATTTGGTCTCTCTTCGACATCATCCGATCTACCTCACCGAGCCTCGCTTGCCTCTCTGCCAAGGCCCGCGGCTGCCTCTTCTCTGCCCGTCTCTGGCAAGAGAAATCACATAACGACGAAACGAATTTCCTTGTTTCTTTGGCATTCAGATCTTGCGTTTCCTGCGACACCAGAGATACACCCCGAGCCAGTCGACGGAGTACTTCGTTCCTTTCTTGCTTTCCTTTGTCTGTACCTATCGTTAGAAAAACGATATCCTTTCCGCCCTTGCATCTTCAGCGCCGCGATCTTTTTCATACCCCTTGGAGATGGGAGTTCGGAGATCGATTTCCCTTCTGTTGTGGAGAATCCGCTGACCGGTTCACCAACTTGGGGATTTCGAATCACGCCACATATATTTTTACTTGTACTTACCACACGAACTTCTCCCGCAAGATGGCAACAGCCATTTGGCGGAGAACTGGACCGATCGGAGCTCGCGTACAAGCCAATTTGGACGAGCAGACGGTCCACTGGAAGGCGATGACTGTGTACCTTCTCGAGCGCTTGGCATAAGCCTCTCGAGACAAAAAAGAAAAAAAGCGAGGCTCCCACTCGGTCAGAGCCAGTCTCGAGATGGGAGCCCGGCGTTCCCTCCCTTTTCGATTAAGTTTCTTTAATCCTCTTTTAGACGGATGCATCGCTCATCCACTGCGCTTTCTTCCTATCATGTGTTTGTTTTAGCCGGTTTTGCCAGAGGAGTCATACGGCGTTCGTCTCGAAACTGAGTCTGGTTCTTATTCTTTCTCGCACGGCTGCCTCCCGCGGCACTGGGTACAAAAGTTAGGAGGCACAGAAGCAGGGCGAGTAGGGGAAGGAAGCTGAGCGATGTGTTGATAGTAAATTTAGGTTGAGAGAGGAAATTGAATTCCGATACCCGATATATTCCATCGTTGCCTGTCCTTTGTTTACTTCGAACTGACGTGGAAACCTTTCCGCTCACACGTGATAGTCGGCCTCCTTGTGCTCTTGGCTAGCTACATCACCTACCTCTTAGCTACCCTGGCCCAGTTTCTAACCTAACAATGGATGAATATGCGGGCTAGCTACAGAGCCGCCGGTCTAGTCTTACACTTCTCGTGTCTTCTACGATTTGTGCCCGAGAGGGAGAAGTCCTCCTCGAAGGAGACCTGATATACATCGGAACGAAGAAGCTGACGTCGGCGGAAAGCTTACCCACGCATCAAGCGAGTGCGGGCCTCTCAGAGGGAAGTCTCGTCCTCAAGTTCCTGGCATGGTATAAGCGTATTCTATCCCCCGGGCTTCATACCTCAAAGGCCGCTGGGGGTGTATGACAAGGAGTCGAGCTGGATCGCCATATCAGAAACATCACTTTCCCCACCATCAGCAGAGCCCAAACAAAAAGTCACCGAGCCGCGTCCACTACTGCATATCTGGGCAATGACCAGGCAAGCCAGGCTCGCAGCAGTGGGCCAAGATCTCGAGTTCATCCTCCTCCTCGCTGCTCATCTGCTGTGCCATCTCGGCGGTGCGGGACGTCGGTATGATGAAGGGCACAAGTATGCGGGTCAAGAGAAAATCGGCAGGTTCGCGGTTGGAGGAGCACTAGTGCGTTTTGCGTACACAAGCGATATTGTGAATAACCTAGATCGATGCAGGGGCGGCTTGTGTATAGGACACGGGGGTGGGAGCAAATAAAGTCCTTAGGTGAAAGGGATAACCCGTTCTTCCGACTCTCATGTTACATAAGTCCAGGGACAATGGAGGGCCAGGGGACATCAATGGATAGAAATATGGCTGTATCGAGATGAATCAACAAAAGAATAAATTTGTTTCGAGGCCTGGCCCAGTCTTCTCTCGTCTAACTAAGAGTGAGGCAAGTAAGTTGCGGGAGGCATAAATCATATATTCCTGGTATACGCATAGCTAGACCTCACCAGGAACGCACCATGCTTGGACCTTACGAAGTAGAAAGGTCAAGTATAATAACCAGAACATCCAATAGCCAACAAGAACTTAAAGCAAGCCTGGTCGTATGATATGATCCCCGGCCAATGCCTTGCCATTGTGACGCTAGCACTCCTACCTTATAAAACCATGAACAATAAGAAGCTCACCCGAGATTCCAGGTACCAGGACTCTTAAGATTCTGCCTTATGTAAGTTTTAAAGCTAGTCTGGCTAGAACATGGTCCTTAAATCTCGAGGACCAACAGCAGTTCTGTACTTGACTTTTGGTAAGACTGAGTCATTATGCAGTCCGCGGATTTACGAGGTCGGGGGGGGACCGATCAGGTCCATCAAGGTTCGAGGCTTTACCTTAGAGAGTATACGATTCAGAGGCCGGCCAGGTGCACACTCGACACATGATCCTCGAAGGTCTGGAGCAATCCATGAAGGCGTATTGGTACGTAACCGCGTTCTCGGCTCCTCAGGCCCAACTGTGGCGATAGAGGAGACGGAAATCCGATGGATCGACCCCCCCCCCCTCTCTCTCCCTTCACTTCAAGGTATTGTCGGATTCACCGCCGAATGCGGGGAGAAAGGAACTCGCATCGCTCTCACTTGCACTCAACCCCCATAGGAGTAATCGCAGACGGGGCACGGTGAGCCAGGAGTTTGAATTATCCGAGCAAGCTTATCGTCCAACCCTGTCCGCCGCCAGCGGACGGCAGACTGCTCGAGGACAACCACAACATATATTCCCCCCGACGGGGGGGATTCAGGGCCCTTAGGAGCTGCTAGCAATAGAATCGGTGAAATCCGTTAGAGAGACGACTTTGTCAAGCGAACTAAACGCGCATCCTGCCGAGGCACGAATGACCCGAAATCTCGGGAACGCGCCAGGCAAGGACATCGAGGTGTGAGCAGATTCTCTTTGCTTGGCGCGTGACCTGGACGGGAAAAGCGGAGGATATTGAAAAAAAAGAGAGAGGGAAAGAGAAACTAAAAAACTAAAGAGAAAAACCAAAAGAAGCCATTGGCTAAGACGCCCGGAAGACGCGGACTTGTACCTGGCTCGGCGCCGAGTGTCCGGCGACAAAGGGCGAAACTCTACCTAGCTTCTCCCTGACGAAGTAGACTTCTGCCCCATTGTGTGGCAGTGTGGCTTCGCGTACGCGTCGTTACTCGCAACAGCCCTCAGGCATGACCAATCTGAAAGGACCGCGGCGCTGGGCTGAGCTCCGAGTAAGGACGAGTTCCGTTGTCAAGTATGCACATAGCGAGTCGACAGACTTATGAGAGATCTGCGCATTGTGGATGAGAGAAGGCGTATGCCTATCTGTAGACAAACTGCCGCAAATAAATGCACCACGTCAGGTTGTGCCGCAACGGCCTGTTTTTTTAATATGCGTTGTGTGTGTCTTTTGCAATGACACGCACGTTGCTAGAAGTCGTTGGAGAATTGCTGATGGTATAGCTTGAAATCCGATCGACGGACCCTGGACATGTAGATCATTTACGCGGGGGGTTTGCTATACTATCTTATTTAATAGGGCGAAAGAGGGGGGCAGTTTTCGTCGCGGGTTTTATCTCGACCAGAACAGGAATCCCGCGCAGTACGAATAACCAGCGTGCCAGGCAGAGGACATAAATCCGGATCCAAGACCATTTGTCCATCCGATTGTCCATCCGATTGTTGATCGGAAGTTTTTATCATCGAGATCGTTGACCGCCTCAGCCAGTTCCGATTCCCCGATGGATAGATCGAGATCCCTATAATTCCAAACACGCCATCGACCCATAGTTGTAGGAGATTTATATTAGGGAACTGATTATCGTATGGGTCCTCAGGCTCCGGCACTTTACTGACTGCGCTCCGAGACCGAGGGCATTCCCCTGTGCCATGCAGCACCTACCGTCTTCTTACCTCATCAGACTTGGATGGGCATTTCCCATTTGCGGTCATGGCGGTTCACATTGCGATACGTACGAAGAATTGCCCCTCGGCGCAGGCCTGGGGAGCGAGGACTCTCGGTCGCCGTTCCGTCCCTGGTCTAATGCGAGCACAAGGGGTGGGAGAGCAGCACACTAGAAGATTTCGTGGTACTGTAGTTCATTTGTTTCCTCCGCATGTGGCTACCTTATTTGCCTACCTTAGTGTCTCTTGGGACACTCGCTGCACGAGATGGATGCAAGACAACCAAGAATGCACAGATCCGGAAAGCTCAATGTCGATCGAGTGATGGACCAGTAGTTGGATTGGCTGGAGATAGCACCGGGGGGTTCTCGCTCTTGCGTCGCTTTCGCTCCGGTTCCAATGGTGCGTCGGTACACAAAAGGATCTGGCTGCAGCTACAAGCGTCGTGGTCCTGCGCGGCGCATGACCAGAGGATAAGTTGAGGTAGCTTTGTTGAGCTTTCCGTGCTTTGCTTTGTGGGATTCAGTCCTGTCTGCGGGGTTGGCTGGTTGAGTACGTGGCCCGCCCGAGAGAATGGATAGGCCAGCAACGGACTCCCCCTTGGATAATTTATTCATCTTTAGAAGAAAAACGCAAGCTGAAGCGATGGATTGATCTGCACGAAAGATAGGTAGTCCCGTCGTTTTATCGTCCGAGTCGATCATGTCTTGAACTGTCGTGGCCTGACCTAAGCTTCGAGCGAAGTGAGAAGGGAAAGCTGAAACGGCTCCACTTCTAAGGAGCTAGCGGAGGGAGAGGGGACCGCATTTCTGAGATGCCCATGAGGAGGCCAGCAGATTCCCATGTTTGATGTTGCGGTGTGATTACGAGGGCTGCGTTGGGGTCATGCATGACGCCGACCATGATGAAAATGCGTTGGGCAGCAATTCTGAGACAATTGATTGGAAGGACCTGTTGGATCAAAAGTATGGTCCATGTACTCGATAGCTCGAGACGAGAATAAAAACCAAATAAGCACTCATAAAGTAACAGTAGAGAGCGAAACCAAGGCAATGTCCCTGCATACTATGTACACTAAGGTATGGTACACAGGACCTCATTGGGAGACCACGACGCAAACCTTATGCTTAGATAAGTATGCACTTGTCGAGGTTTTCTTTGTCAGATATATGTCTCACCGCCTTCGGGCCGATCGTTGTAAGAAGCTAGGATTCGAACTCCCCGCGAAAACGCAGCTCGATGGCTCGGAACAATCATGTAGATCTTTCTGCACCAAGGGATCGATTCCCATGCTGCGCATCAGTGCAAAGGGGGAAAGACTGTCGGGTAGGAGGGAGGGATTCTGTCTGATCGGAGGGTGATCTCGAAGGCATGTCCAACGGGAACTCCACAGAGCTTCCTCACCATTGGGATTCGGGATGCTGCCGATCGCGAAAGCGGACACGACACAACGAAGGGCTAGCGTGTTCCGAAAAATATAAGCAAGTTGGGAGTTATATGTTTGTTTTAATTATCGGGACGAGCTGAGTCTGTTGGGCTATCTTGGGTCAGAGTTTGGGTAGAGATTTTCCACCTGCCGTCTGTGGACGCGTGCCTGAAAATCGTGTTGCTCTCTTTCTTAGGCCAGGCTTTATCACTCTGGTTTAGCTGGCAGAGTACGAAGTACTGCATTCATAAAGGTTTATGGTTTGAGCTGGTGGCACTCAGGAACTTTTATACTTGGCACGACATTGTAACTTCGTGAAGGCTCCGCTGGCCCAATTGGAAAGTTGAAAGGCATTTCACAGAGGTATACATGTTTGGATATAGTAATGGAATAAATAGCTGCCGGCTGTTAAGATGTGCCACGAGCGGGCAAAGAAACACGAAGAAAAAAAAAAAAAACCTGGCGTGTATATAAGTTACGCGTACCTCGGTATAACAGTTCAAAACACCCCTTGGTTGGAGTCGGACTTCGACCTTACCGGACCGAGCGGACGCACAGTAGATACTGTACTCCTACTCCGAAGTGCCTTCGAACCAAGACTTTTAGGCGATGGTTTTTACCATCGCGATGGGGCTTGTAGACGACGGTCGCTCCCTCACCAAGACCGGAAAAGCGCAAGCGCACCCGATCGTCATTGTGCAGAGGTCTCGCCGACGATTAGATCGAAACTTTGGTGTTCAATCAGTGTTCTGGACCTCGGCCGGCCGGCGCTAAGCCGATTCTGCCTGTCTACTCGTCATAGCAATAACAGTACTAGTAAACATAGGTCTCCATCCTGTTGCCAGCCGAGCCAGCTCCAGCGCTCCAGCTCCATCAGACCGTCTCCATTCATTAAATAAGATGCCAAGGGGACGTGACGTTCGGAGCAAATTGAGGCCAGTGCAAGAAGTCAAATTTTTTTTCTCACCTCTCTGCAACTGGGGGAAGAGGGAGGGGGTCTCCAGTGCGGGAATGGAAGCTCTATCCTGGCTTGCCTGGCCCGACTTACGAAAAGAAAAAAAAAAAAACCATCTGTGATGGGTCTGCCGTAAGGTCTAAACTTGAGATTAGGGATTCGAGGAACCACTTGCGGTCTTCTACACGAGCCCACGCACACGTAAGATACGCAAGGAGTGCGTGCCACAACGCCTCGATCTCGATCCCCAGGTGCCAGGGGCTTGGTTTTTTTCCAGGCGGCTCTTCAGGATCTGCATGCCTGTGGTGTGCCAACTTAATGAGCTGCCTTGGAAAAGACGTTACGTTATAGAAGAACAATGGTGATATGCGGGTAGCTTCTAGGTCAGATCTCGTCGTTCTGGGCCCCAAGATCGACTCCAGGATGAACGCCCAGTTCCTCCAAGCGCTTGACTGCTCGACTCTGGTCTTTCCCAACTTCCGCCTTCAACGAGCTCTCACAGCTAGTATTAACCTTTTTTTTGGTTTTAATTATTCCCGGCATCTTATCTTGTTAGGCACCTGCTCGACATTTGTCCTCTCGCTGACTGAGTTTCCTGAGCTTACTGGGTATAAACGTAGCGCCGACTACTGGGCAATCACTCATCAATGGGCTTAGTTGGAGCGTTAGGGGCCAAGCGACCCGACAACTCAGGCGGAAATTTGTCTCTCGTTGGCGAGACGCACATGCCCAATGATTTGACAATGGTCTCGTTCCCGCTGCTCCCCTATTGTGTACACTCTGATGGAGTACACGTCAATAGACGGCCAAGTTATTTCGTAACAGAAGAAGGAAACGGACCCCAAGGATACAAACCTATGCGCTGGTGACGTCCAACTGCATGCAAACTGTGAGACTCGGCGGTGCTGATCGGTCTCCGGAACAAACCCCCTTAAGTGCATGGCCCTCTAGCGTACCTTTGTACTCTGGGTCGATTAAAGGGTTGTTCTAGGGGGTGGGCTTAGTAAAAGAAGAGGGAGGTGTGAAAGGATCAAGGACGGGTCAGAAAGTTACGTATGTACCTTGGTGCATGTGCCCACCCGGCGCCCCCCTTGGTTATCTGCCACCTCAAGACTCATACCCCCCCTCCCCTGCCCCCAAGTCCAAGTCTCTCGCTCCCTGGTGTGGGTGCCCAGCAAGTGGCCGCGTCTGTACATATTCCAGGGCCAGCCCAGGACCGGCACAATCCTCCAGGCTCGCCGTTTGAATAAGACCAGACCCTCCCGTCAAGACCCCTTTCGATCTAATTTCTCTTCCCTTGCACTCTACTCAAGACCAACGAGACTATTCAACAAGAAGCGAAACAAGCCTGCTCCCTTCGAAACACATTAGACCAGGGTCTTGTTCTGTCAACTTCTCCGAATACATATTATACCATAGTAACTGCCAGCCCTATCCACGCCGTTCTCACAACCTCCTCTCGCCATGTCCTCGCGACCTCGCCCATCCAAGTCGTACTACGGCATCTCCTCCTCCTCCTCCTCCTCCTACGCCTCCTCAGACTCGGACGTCTCAACAAGGCAAAGCATGGATTCCCGCCCGGTCACCGTCGAGGTCGTCCGCTGCATGAGGTGTGCGCGGTCGGTCGAGATGACCTCGACAGACGACATTGCCTCGAGTGGCATGGTTCCCGTC
>FSZZ01000168.1_pt1 | contig 8687 bp, 7 predicted proteins | sample 1638981 | NCBI WGS metagenome assembly FSZZ01 (sample SAMEA3914812, study PRJEB12502) | metagenome | biome: forest; material: soil | place: Canada | collected 2011-07-07 | depth 0.1 m | reverse complement strand
GCTGACAAGCTCTTTACCTTCTCAATCCGGCTGCAGGTCACGCACACAAGCGAGACCACCATCCCTGCTCTGCACGCCTCCGCTGTGGGGTTTACCGATCCCAACTTACTAGTATCCACACAAGCCACACCACACAACCCTGGAGCATTGGTCCTTTCTCCCTTCGGCGTGTCCTTGATTTGGGTTTCTCTTTGTTACTTTGTACATACAGACGGACACCTTATCGCGGGCCTTTTCCTCATTGACTGGCCCGGGCCCTCGCGCACGATCCAGGCGAAATCCATCCGTCATAGCAATGGCAAATCTCGCCCCGTCCCCGTCGAATCAGAATCGTCCGACCTGGTCTTCAGGCGATCCAGCCGCTGCTAATCATGCACGAAACAGCGGGATATCTAGAATGCTTATCCTTTCCTCACCAACCCACACCCTTGCCTCCGTCTGGTAACCCAAGCCGACGACTAACACTCAGCGGTCGCGCTGCTTGGGAGACTCCATCCGGGATGGCGGGATACATTGCTGGATACGGCAAGGGTTTGCTTCCTCGGTATGGAGTGGGAGGCAGCGAGAGGGTGTATCGACCCAAGCGTGTGTGTATGTGTGTGTGTCTCTCTCTCTCTACATCAGACGCTAGGGGGAGAGAGATATGACTGGCAGATGAGGGACCCCGGGGGACCTAGTCGGTAGCCATGCATGGTTGCTGTGCGCGGCAGTCCGCACCCTCTGCTCCCTCGATATCATAAATTCTGGTACATCTGCCCCCCAACCTTGCTCGTCCTGCTGTCTCCTGCTTCCGTCGCGTCTGTCTTCGGCGTCTCCCGTCCCTCCGATTCCTCATCTGGTCGCTGACAGCTCAAGAGCTTTCTCGACGGAGCCGACCTTCCATCTTGAAGCTTCGTGAGTATTTAAAGTGGACAAAGGTAGCTATTTTCTTGCCACTCCTCAACCCACTCGCCGGCCGACTAGCCTCCACTTCACACGACTCGACTCGAGTAGACCTGGTCGGGTTTTTTTCCGGGCAGGCAAATAATCGCTAACTGAGGCGCGCGCAGAGAGAAAAGTTTCATCTATCTATCCCGGCTTCCCGTCGCGTGTTCTTCTCTCCCTCTTCTCTTTTTCCTCTGCTGGCTATCCAGTCCGTCAACCACTCACTCACTCACCTATTCACCCCTCCCAACATCTTCCCCTCACCCCCCTTTGGTCGCAGCAATGGGGAAAGGCTTCGAGGAGTCGACCGACGTCGAGGGCTACCGCGAGGGCTCTGACACCGGCCTGGGCTACGTCGAGGAGAATGTTGTTCACAAGAGCGACTTCACCGCCGGCAGCGGCCTCTACCACAAGCTGCAGAGAATTGCTGGCAAGTTCGGCGTCGAGCAGCGTGGTATTGAGCGCGTGCCCGCCGACGAGAGGACGGATACCAACATGAGCACCATCGGTACCCTGGTATGTAGCTGAGAACAAGCTCCCAGCTGCTCGAAGACCGAAACTTCGAGGGGCTATGCCTCCCGGGCCCATGTCTAACTCGTCGTGTTACAGTGGCTGTCCGCCAACATGGTTGTCTCCTCCTTCGCCATCGGAGCTTTGGCCATTCCCATTTTCGAATTGGGATTCGTCGACACGGCGCTGACCATTATCTTCATCAACATCCTCGGCATCTTGCCCGTGTGCTTCTTCTCCACCTTCGGACCCGTGTTTGGACTTCGCCAGATGGTCCTCTCCCGTTTCTGGTTCGGATACTACGGTGTCAAGATCAGTAAGTGCTTCTTTCGGCTCGACCTCCCATCCCCCCCCGCATACATGACTGGTTCCGGCTGGTTCACAGGCGCGTGGGGGAAAGAGAGGGGGGACCAAGATATAAGTGCTAACCGGTACAATCAGTCGCTATTTTCAACATTCTTGCTTGCATTGGATGGTCCTCGGTCAACGTCATTGTCGGCTCTCAGTTGATCCATGCTGTTAACAGCGACGTCCCGGGCTGGGCCGGCATCCTGATCATCGCCATCTCGACCCTGCTGATCTGCACCTTCGGCTACAAGATCGTGCACATGTACGAGCGCTGGTCGTGGATTCCCAGCCTGATCATCTTCCTGGTCGTGCTCGGCGAGTTTGCCCACTCGGGCCAGTTCAACAGCGCGCTTCCCTTGGCGACCGGACCTGCCGAGGCTGGCGCCGTCCTGTCCTTTGCGGCTTCCGTGTACGGATTCGCGACTGGCTGGACCTCGTATGCCGCTGACTACACCGTCTACCAGCCCGTCAACAGCTCCAAGAGGAGCATCTTCTTGTGGACCTTCGGCGGTCTCTTGTTCCCCCTGGTCTTCACCGAGCTCCTCGGTGCCGCCGTCATGACCGCGACTCTCTCGAACCCCGACTACCTCGACGCCTACTTCGACTCGGGTATCGGTGGTCTCCTGGCCGCGGTCCTCGTGCCCCCTCTCGGCCGCTTTGGCGAGTTCTGCGTCGTCATGCTCGCCCTCTCCATCATCGCCAACAACTGCCCTAACATCTACTCCGTGTCGCTGTCCCTCCAGGTGCTCGCCAACCAGACCCAGCGCGTGCCCCGCTTCATCTGGGTGTTCCTCGGCACCTGCGCCTACATCGCCATCTCCATCCCCGGCTACGACCACTTCGAGACCTGGCTGGAGAACTTCATGTTGATCATCGGTTACTGGCTCGCCATCTACGAGGGCATCTCCCTGTCCGAGCACTTCATCTTCCGCCGCGGATTCCAGGGCTACCGCCCGGAGACCTACACGAACCCCAGCGCCCTGCCGCCGGGCATCGCCGCCGTCATCGCTTTCGGTTTCGGCGTCATGGGTGCCATTCTCGGCATGGCTCAGGTCTGGTTCACCGGTCCCATCGGCAAGCTGTGCGGTGCCGACTTTGGTGGTGATGTTGGTTTCGAGCTTGCCTTTGGCTTCTCCGCCACCTCGTACATCATCATGCGGACGATCGAGAAGAGCTACTTCAAGCGGTAGTCGTGGGCTACGGAGAGAGAGTGTGTTGTGTGTGATTTTGTCGTACTGGTATGAGAAGAAGGGAAGGGGAGAAACGTGGATGACCTGGTCTCTCCCTCGGCGTTGTTCCCGTCCGTTGTTGTCTACTTGACAGCTAGGACAAGCAAGAACATCGAGGTACACGAGGTGATGGGTGACAAATTCTTATTTTTGACGCGATTAATGGGTCCTAATCGGACCCTCTCTGTTTTTTTTTTTTTTGGATGGCGGGCAGAATATCCACATATATACAAGCTATACGATAGAGGAATTCTCGTTGCACGAGAACTCCACTGCATGCGATGAGGTTACCGTTTATGGGCCTCTATTATTCCCCGAGGGTCATGTTTTTTTTATCTCCAGTAATGCAACCTGGGACCTCATGCAAAAGAGAAAGAGGAATGGTGATTTTTTTTAACTTAGGAAAAATCAAGAATTTCTGCCATCCAACACGGTGCAGCCTTTTTGGAAACCTCCTTGCTCAAAAGTGAAATGATAACTGTTCGAAATCAACCGACCTCCTCCCTCCTACTTTGGGCCGGATATAACCCTGAAAACTATCCCGTGCCCTCGTTCGCTTGGCGTGCGTCGCTTGACTCGCACTTACGCCCCCTGTCGCGCAGCCTCTTGCATGTACGCCGGAATCTTGGCGATCTCGAAATCTCTTGGAAGTTTCTTGGAACCTCTAATTAGGGTGTCCGATGGTTGGCAGGGCGCGGAAAGTGGAACGGGCCACGCTTGCAGCCTTCGGCATGTTGGCCAGCTGGGGAAAAAAAGACAAAGTTCGAATCAGTTGCACCAACAAACTCAACTTTATTTGGACGCAAGCGACGCAGAGAGCAGTGGAAAGAGAGAGATAGACAGAGAGCGACAGAGTTGTGACAAGGCTATTGCTCTGCTGGCGACCGCGACCGCAAAGCTACAACATCTTATTCTTTAGAGTCGCCGAAGTAATTCTTGGGCTGAACCAAGACGGACACATTTTTATATCAGGCTGGCGGCCCAATAGCTATGCGGGACACGTTGTGCCCATATACAGCGTATAGATCTAAATCGAGGCGTATGATCAGTACATATGCTTACTGTATGTGCCCTGTACCACGATCAGGAAAAGATGGCAAAGACAAATGAAGCATAACATCTAGGATTTTGCAGGGTCTAGGCATTTTTCCACAAAGTAAGTAGTAGTTGAAGAGCAGGATGCCAAGCTATTCCTATCACTCTAAGGCTTAGCCCTGCGAGGCTGAGGTATAGAGAAGCATCCACCACTCGTGGGGTCGCTGGTCGCTGTGCAGAGACGAAACATGATGACTGGCTGCATAAGCTTGAAGAGATCTTCTGACCCAAACATCTTAGTAAATAACTTCCGCAGGTTTTCAAGATTTAACGCCAGCGATCCTGCGTCCCCCAGAAGTTTCGCGGGGTTTGAGCTGATAGTTACGCTCGGTGTGTGCGATAGAGCGAAAAACCGATCGATCTTCGGCCGATCATCTATACCGACAAGTTGTACGCATGCATCCCCTAGGAGCCCGAATAAGCCTCCGGCATTCTTAATGCTGGCGTGTATTATAACGGGCTCCCCTATTACAAGCAGCCAACCTGATCGCCTGCGCAGCATATTTGCTAGCTGAGCCCAACTCCATTTCGCGATTCCGCCCCCGTTAGGACTTGACCTAGACTGGAAAATAACAGCATCCATGATGGATGCTGTGTTAAGTTTGGTCTGGGCCGTTATCCATAGTAGGTGGTTGAGCGGATCGCCGTAACTTATATACTCGATATCATCCAGCGGCTCCCAGTTGCGGTGGATAATATCTCGCGCGTGGTCGAACCACACCTCCGAAAGATGTAGTTGGCGGGAAGAAGGGTACCATGCTTCGTCGTCTCTTTCGTATGAGTCAGGTACCGTCCCTCCCGTCTCAAAAGCGACCGCGCGAGCTTCGCTACACACTTGGGTGATGATTGGCGGTTGCGCATTAATATCTGTCGTCCGACGATTGTTCTGGCACGGCAGACCTCCTTCGAATAACCATTCGTCACACTGCCAGTCTAGTTCCACCACGCGGTAAGGTAAGCATTCGCGCCAAATGGCGAGGCGAAGCTCGGCTGGTAACTGAGGAAAAAGATGGAAAGTGTTTGGCGGAGCCGGCATGGCGGACAATGGTGATATTGACGATGCCGAGATAGGGATGGGAATCGATGGGATTTTATAATTCCTCCGTGCTATGCTCTGTAGTAGTTTATTTTCAGGGGTAGTAGACTGGCATAATTCCCCTGTTTACTTTTCCTAACTAATGCTGAGTTCCCAGTGCCTGGGAATATCGGCACCAGCTGCCGCCAGCTGTCAGCAGCTGCTTCAACTCTGGCCCCAACAACCGTTACCTAAAACATTCAGGGTCCAAATAAACTACTCGCTTTCATTTGCTCCTTCCACTTATCCATGCTCTGAACGGTCACCACTTTGCTTCCTATTGTTTGTAAATTGTAATACAGGAACCAAAAATGCCTCCGACAGTCCTTCCCGCGTCAGGAAATCCCTTGTGAGTTAGTTATCCTGTCGCTGTCTTGTTACACTGACTCGCTTTGGCTCGGTTGTGGTTCGTTCAATCTGCAAACAGCGCATTCTGTTGATGTCCTCCCCGTATCTGCCACGTCGGGCCCGTTCCTTATTTGCGTTAAACTTTCCATATGATTGCCACAGGCTAACCGTTTCTACAGAGTCTTCTTTGACATCACTCTTGGAGGTATGCACCGCCCTTTCGATCAGTCCTTCTACCCTGGGTTATGAGCATGGCCCCGGGGTCTCGTGCTCCGCTCTGCACTCTTGTAGGCTGTGTATCTGCCAGAGGCCGACTCTGAGGTGCCGGTTAAGCTACTATTTGCTGGGAGGGATGTTGCCTGGACTTCTGCAATCCAAGGCCTTCTCTCCGTTGCCATGGCTGTACCTTCGGCCGCTTCCATATCTCTCTATCTCTCTCCCTTCTCCGCCAACGCGCAAGCCAGCTTGCTGCTTTACACTGGGCTCTGCTGACCACCCCGGTACTGTTCCAGGCGAACCCCTAGGCCGCATCACCTTCGAGCTCTTCAAGGATGTGGTGCCCAAGACGGCCGAGAACTTCCGCCAGTTCTGCACGGGCGAGAGCAAGAACCACATGAAGCGGCCACAAGGCTACAAAGGCTCCAAGTTTCACCGTATCGTGAGTCTCTCTTCTTATCCCCTTGCCTCCCCCACATCTCGGCAATACGCATAAGACTCCAACTTACTGACAAACCTCGCCCCAGATCCCCCAGTTCATGTGCCAGGGTGGCGACTTCCTGAACGGCGACGGAACCGGATCCACCTGCATATACGGCACCAAGACCTTCGCGGACGAGAACTTCAATCTGAAGCATGATCGACCAGGACTTCTTTCCATGGCGGTGCGTTTTTTTTTTCTTTCTTTTTTTTGCAACCCACAATTTCCGGTGAGAGCCTGGGTCTCGCGAGGAAGGAGGATATATGCTGACGCACGCGGCCCGCCAACCAGAACGGAGGCCCCAACACCAACGGCTCGCAGTTCTTCGTCACCACGGTCCCCACGCCGTTCCTCGACGGCAAGCACGTCGTCTTCGGACAGGTGGTGGATGGCATGGACGTCGTCAAGAAGATGGAGATGACCAAGACGGGGTACCGCGGCAAAGACGTGCCGAACCTCGATGTAACCATCGCGCAGTGTGGTGAGATGTGAACAAGGCCATGGCCGACAGGAGGGAGGAGCACGGCGCTTGGCCTATGCAGGAAGAGACACTGCTGCCATGGGACAATCTCGGAGAGACGTCGCGCAGCCCCGGTTGGGAGGCAGAGGAGGACGGGTCACCCCGTCGTCGCCTCGACTGCTAGTACATGCTAAGGATCACGAAAAACGGCTATGAAGAACGCATGTGCATGACGGGGCTTGATACCATGGCTAAAATAAAATAAAAATTCAAGGCTATCTTGCTATCACGACCAGCCGGCGAAAACAGCTGCAAAATCTATGCCCGACTTGGGCAGAGCTAGAAGGTGGAAAAAACCAGGGAGTCAACTACGCTAGTCTAGTAGCAACAACAAAGGGAACTTGGTATCATTTGGAAATGCAAAACCCTGCCTGCCTGCCCCGTGGAAGCCTTCCAATCCCTCGTCCCTTTTGGTCTCTATGCGAGCCACATGCAAAACATCCCTGGGTATTAATTTTCAACGCCGCCCGGGCACCAAATGCAGTTATAATAAAGCGAAACCTTGGCCCCCCCAAAAGATTGTCTCGGCGCTTCACCTAGAGGGCAAAACGCCTACCAAGGGCTGTTGGTCCGAACATGAAGGAAAAGGAAGAAAGGAAAGGAAAGGAGTTATGTATCCGTTTCACGCCTCCAGCATGGCCTAGACCATACCGTCGTCGAATCATCTCGCGGATATATGTACAGAGAGAAGAGATTGACTTTACCCAAGATCCAAGAGAGACAGAGATAGAGAGCCCCGTCAACTCCGAGAGAGCCATTCGTACCCGTCTAGGGTTGAACGACCAGCCCCGTCGCGACGACACAGCGCGCGTTCAGCTCAGTTCTGGCCGAGTGCCCACTCGCCGGGGCCTCTACGCAGTTTCTTAGACGGCGCGATGGGATCCGACGTGATGGCAGCCGCGGGTAGGTCTCGCCCCTGGACTGTCTGCGTGGCCCCGGCGGTGACGACATCGGTTATAAAGACAGTGGCCAAGGGCACGGTCTTGGTCACGGTGACGGTGACCTCTGCCCCATCGGTAGGCGACGACGGATTCGACACAGCGGCAGGCGTGGCCGTCGGCACGCCGGGGAGCGCCTCGGTGACGGCAACGCTGAACGTCGCCGTCTTGTCGAACTTGGCGAGAAACGACGCCGGGTAGGTCGTATACATGGGGATATCGGTCAGGGCCTCCGAGGCCTCCGCCACTTGGGAATCCCCTTGGGGCACGGCGACCTGGAAGGGGCTCTGCAGCTGCGCTCGGTTTCCGCCGACGTTGAGGTTGGTCTGCTTGACGTAGGCGACGGCGTTCTTGTGACCAGCGCCTCCGCCCGCGCTGCAGCTCGCGCTCTTGACGCTCCCGAGGCTCGCGTCGCACGGATCAACGACTTGGATGTCTGTGACGAGGGTAAGTTAGCAATGCAACGGGATGCTAGAAAGGGGGTTGGAGTGGAGACGTACCGATGACCGAGGTGTAGAGCTGGGGAGTCGTCACGTAAGGGGCCTCCGATTTCGAACTGTTGGCATAGAAGCTAGCAGGCGGGACGGGCACGCCGGGGACGCTCATGGTCGGCCAGTCCCAGACCCAGATCATGGTGTAGACCTGGCCCGCGGAGATGTCCTCGGGAATCTGAATGTCGCTTTGGCACCAGAGATCGCCGCCCATGGGATCCTGCGCCTTCTTGGGGTAGTTGGCTTGCCGGTAGGCCGAGGTGATGTTGGAGTTGATCTGGTAGCACTGGCCGTCGTCAAAGTTGCGAGTAGCCAGCAGCCGGCCCTTCTTGTCGCCTCCGGTCCCATCCGCGGTCCACGAGAAGTGCACGTCAACCAGGTTCGTGTTGGTGAGATCACTCTGGTTGGTCCCGTACACGTACACGGTCCCGGCGTTGAGCGTCTTGTAAGGGTTGATGGCAGGCAGAGTGACATGGCCGTTCTCCTGGTACTGGAGGGCGATGTAGTCACCG
>FSZZ01000042.1_pt1 | contig 8721 bp, 10 predicted proteins | sample 1638981 | NCBI WGS metagenome assembly FSZZ01 (sample SAMEA3914812, study PRJEB12502) | metagenome | biome: forest; material: soil | place: Canada | collected 2011-07-07 | depth 0.1 m | reverse complement strand
TCGAATGCTTGGCCTTGTCCATGGGCCAGGCTCACAGGGCCGTACCTCTCACCTTGGCCTTGTGCCTTGGTGCAGCCGTCAAGCTCGATGGCACCATCCCGAATCTACTAGCGAAAGGAGACCTGCGAAACCAGGCCGTCGTGATTGCGCATCCGAGCGGGACCGTAGATATCGGTACCACCATCAAACATGGTCGGATCCAGAGCGCAGATCTGCACAGGACAGCTAGAGTCCTCATGAGAGGCGATGTATTTTACTAGCTTGCCTGATCGCCCTTCTTTATTTTTTTGATCCTTCATTGTTTTTTTCTCCCTCTCTCGTTTTCTTTCTACAATTTTTTTTTTGGATTATTTTATTTTACTTTGGTCGTCCCTGCCGTAGGCCCATGAAACCGCCCTGTCCGATCTAGTTCAGGGGGGTCCCATGTATCCCGATAAGCGCCGGAACTGAATGGCATCAATTATACTCTATGTGGCTTGGGTCGGCGCCACTACTACCAGGTTGCTGTACATAAGAACTTACATTATTTCTGGGCACTTACAGTGCTGTTGAATAATCACGCTTATCTCGGAACGGATGCCTGCATCGCATGTGGCTTTGTCGTTTCCCCAGTCTCGATTTGGGTCGAGTGCCTTGCAGCATACCACACCACACCACCACCACCCCAAGGGGGGTTTTGCTCTGCCCATGTCGTTTTAGCCACATACGAGCCATTACCACCTCAAGGGCAGCCCAGCCACCAATGCAGTTGAAACGCATAGGGAAGCTGCGGGCGCTGAAAATCGTTCCCTGACGTAGTTTGGCGTGACATGCGCGGCTTCCGAGCGGCCGCCGGAAACCGATAAACTATGGAGAAGGAATCGTCAAAAGGAGAAGGCAAGTAAGTCACCGGATAGAAGACCGCGTCGATAACACATTGTGCGGGCTCCCGGGGGGAGCTGCCGGTGAGGGAGACGTTCCCGTCGCCGAGCCGAAGAACAGGCTCGCGAGTCTGCTCGTCGGTCCCAAGGGATGGCTGGGACGGACGGGGACCTGCAGTGTTCCGATGTCAGTGCAAACGAGGTCAAACTAGCGAAGGGAGGTTGTACCGGTAGAGCGCGGGTCGCAGATCGGTAGGTCCGGCCTGAAGCGACGGCGTGTAGCTCGCATGTGGGGGAGCATGCATTCGGCAATCTTGTCCAGGGTGGCAGTGGAAGGATAATTCTCACGACATAATGCCAAACGGGGGGTGGACGCGGTTCATCAAGAGGGGTGTCTTGCGCAGCGCGGGCGTGCGCGCCACAGACAGAGAGAGAGGTGGCCGGAGAAGGAGCCGAAAGGAGAGTGAGCGAGACTTCTGACTGATGCGTCACAAGTATAGTGGTGGTGTAGGTAAGAAAGCGTGGGGAGGGTACCTGCAGTACCTGCAGACGCCACGGTGCTACACCCAGCCGCGGCGAATAGGCAGGCGAATTTCTTTCCACCGGAGACCGCGGGCGACAAGACGGTTATGCCCGAAAACCCAAGCGTAATAAATGCGAAGCCTATACCGAGGCCGAAATATCTAAAACCAAATTTGTCGGTGGCTGCTTTCGGGGCAACTGCCGACCGCTACAATGTGCCCATTCAAATCTCGAATTTAGAAAGTATTGAGGTTTGCTTGTTTTCTCATTCCAAAATTGCCAATGGAAAGGAGTGCCGGTCCTACTTGCTATACGAAGTATTCAGTACTTGCCTTAATTATCTAAGGTAGGCACTCAACCCACCACCAAAAGCAGACTGGGGATCCCCCTCCCCTTGGTTCCTTCCGCCGAGGCAAATAAAAGACAGCTGACGTGATCCGAGTGAAACTGGCAATAAAGAGATAGGTAGAGAGAGTCATTTAACCTTACTTTAGGTAATTATATTGATATCTTTGGTATGCCCCCAGTCACATAGGAAATAGAAAGTAGACTTGGACTCCAGTAGGTACCGTAGGTAGGGTAAGGTGCCTTAGTTTAGCGATGCTGAGGTTAGGCTGCCGTTTAAATTTACCTTGTTCTTTTTTTTTCCCTTCCCTATGTTGGTACCCCTCCGCCAAGTGCCCCCTGGTAAGGTATGTTTCTTTTAACGTGGCCCGAAAAGGGTCACACGGGTCTAAGAATAAACCCCCGCAGCCCGTTTTTTTATTTTATAATTCCTACCTCACAACTACTGTACATACTGTACGTCGATACCGAAAAAATGCGAGGCTTTACCTTACCACTCCCGCATAAGTCGGTTGTAGCTCTTGGGATCATGGCGCAGGTGCCTATTGTTGGCCTTGCTACGGACATGTAGAAACATGCTTTTCGAGTATGGAAGAGCTCTAGTCAACGACTAGCGGGAGCCGCAAGAAGTGCTTGGGACACACACGGCCACGCGCAACGAAACCCTGCACTCTACGAGGTACATACATAGATCAGTGCCTGACTCGCCTGACTCGAACTGCAGTAGGCTTTGTAGCGGGACGAAGGAGGAGCCGCGCGATGCAGCTCAGCCCGGCCAGGTAGAAAAAAATCCCGATGCGTTGGACCACCTCCCCCCGTCCCCCATCCCTCCGCGGCACCCGCATAGATTGATTGGTCCCTCTAGAGCTTGGCGGATGTTTGAGGGTAACAAGAGGCTCTCGGTATGACGTTACGAACGCTCCGGCGGTACTACTGAGAGCACCGAGAGCTATTTGTTGTCAGTTTGTTGTTATTGTTATTTGGATATCTCTGGTGCCTACCGTCGCTGCAAAACATGCATCCCTTCGATCCAGGATGATGCTCTCAGGGGAGAGGAGGAGCGACAACCAGGAAGGGAGGGATGGGGGGCCGGTCAAGAGAATCTAGATGAAAAAATGGAGTGTATCGAAAATGGTTGTCCAAGGTAGTTACAATTTAGGCGCACGAAGCCAGGACTCGAAACAGACTTTAGAAAACATCCGTCTGGCGGCGGTAGCATCTAGCATCCATCCCGCACTCTCCCAGCCGCACTCGCCCAAACGAGGAGGCCAAAAAAAAAATGAAAGAAATGAACAGAAACGAAAACCCAAGAGCCAAATTTCCCTACCTTACTTACTCTCGCTCCGCCATCCCCCGTCCTCCGCTAATCGTGCGAGCTTCTTATTCATCGGGGTTATTTTAATTCGTATCATGAGTTCATGAGGTCTTCTCTCCACCTTCTATTCACGGGGGGGGGAGGCCGAAATATCTTATTAATTACAATACAGGTACATTACTGAACATACACAACACTGTCGCATTTGTAGGTAGGTAATCTGAGATAAGGGATGCTCTTCCTGCCTCGCCACCGCCCTAATGCCGCCCCTGCTTACTTGAGGTACAGTACCATCTGTACCTAAACCTTAGCACGCGTACACCGACTCTCAGACGGATGACCGCCCCAGAAGAAAGCGTCCCCCGGTAGAGTAACAGTAACCTTGTCCTCCTGCTTTTCCCCGATTTATTCCATCCACCCTCACGGCCTCGTTTTCTCGGGATACGGGATATTCGTCTTTTTTTTTCTCTCTCTTCGTTTTTATCTCGAGTTCGCCTGTCCTCCTCGAGACGGGTCAAGTGTGTCTACCCACTTTCAGCACCGTCTGTTTCCTCACTTATTTCCTACTTTGGTAATTCCGCCTCAAACAGCCTAGTGCCACCACCAAACTCGCGATCAGCGAAACCACGTCCAGGTGTCGAGCTATGATTATGATTACATAGCACCATTGGTAGCTCTCGGTAACGCCTCGCTTCCTGGCTTGTCTGGCTTGTCTGGCTTGTCTGGCTTCTCTGGGTAGTTTGCACAGAGTCTCCACACGGGCCTCCGTTGACGCCGCAGAGCTGCTCCCTGACCCGCGGCTATGTCTTCAGCCCTGTCCTGTTGGTCTTGGGACTTGACCGCCGTCGATGTACTCGATTAGCGTCCTAACGGGGAGGACAGCAGGGGTGTGGCCCTTCCCTCCCCTACTCCCCCCGGGGCATCGTGTGGCCTGGTACACTATTCCAAAGTCGATCATGCAGCCTGTCGACCCTGGATCGGTCTGGCTGTCTGGGGGCGTGGATTCCCGCCTTGCCCGCCATGGCATCCTGGGACGAGAAACCTATGACGATGGAGGTAGCTAGACTTGCTAGGTAAGGTAGGTAGATAGCTTTGTACTTTGGTACTTTGCTGCTACATATGTACGCTTGCCGAATCAAATATCGGGGCTAGAATTTTCACTACCTTCGTGGCCTCGCCTGTTTGGCAACTAGGCGCAAAGGGGGCAGATCGTTAGCCATATCGTGATCCCAACCCGGACAGATATAATACGGAAGCGCCCGCTCCCTTTCGCCGCCTTAAAGCTGGCCCTATCCCTTTCCTTGTCACTCTTCCAAAGTCTGACCCCAGGGTCTTGGTATACTTCTCCGGCCACCGGTATTCTTCCTCTCGTTACAATAAAGACCCTATCGGACCGCCGACCTCGTATCCCTCTCCTCCTCCTTCTCCTCTTCTTCTTCTTCATCATCATCCTCTTCCACCTTCATATCACCCTTCCGAATCTATGCTCTCTTTCTTCCCCCCCCTCTCTTTCTCTTTCTCTTTCCTTCTTTCTTTCTCTCATCCTCTCCCGCACCCTCTCATTTCTCTCATACTTCCCTTCCCTTCCATATCTTCCTCTTACTTCTCTCCTCTTCTTAGTCTCTTCCACCGGCGACCACTCCATCTCCGACCGGCACGTCCAACCCGATCCCGCACAGGGGCAAACGGCTGCTCGAGGCACCATATTAGACAGAGAACATGGATCATTTCAACGCTACCGTGCAGAATGGGAATCTAGTTCACACGAGACGGGGGCTGCAAGTGTCCAAGCAGAAGTTCAATGGCTTGTCCTTTGTGAACTCGTCCCCGCAGACGTTCGACACCCCGGCATCGAGCAGCAGGAAGTCACCGGAAGCTGGTCAGCAAAGAGAGTTTAAGTTCGTCTCCAAAAATCAGGAACCCAAGGGCGATGGCAGCTCCAGGAAGCAGAGGAAGGGTAATAGCGACAACCTCCACAGTTCGAGCCAAGGGAACCCCCAGGCAAAGCTCGGGAGAAGAAGAGTGTCCAAGGACCAGTTGTCGACCACCAGCTCCGTCTCCAGTCCATCCTCTAGGAAGTCATCTGAGTCGTTGTCTCCGACCCAGAGCGAAGGCTCCTCCACGCCAAACTTCACGAGCGTCCATCCTTTGGATTTTTTTACGCCTTCGTCCGTCAGCACCGCGGCGGCAAGCCTGCCGTCGTCCTGGCCCTCGCACGACCTCCCAACCTACATGTCGGCCGAGCAACGAAAGCAATTCCAGCATTACTTCGCCTACGTGCCCAGGAGGATATACCCTTACGAAGACATCTTGACGCACAACCCCGTCGGAAGCAACGATCATTACTACATGTTGATGACAGATCCTGCGGCCTTGCACTGTGTCCTGATGATTGGATCCATTGCTGAGATGATTATCAACCAGGGAAACGGTATCAAGGGGTTTGCGTATCACATCTCCAAGATCTGTGCCATTTTGAACAGAAAGCTGGGTCAGAACAAGGGAATTGACCCCGTTGCTGTCGAGTGTATTCTGGCCCTGGCTCTGATGGGTGTAAGTTGATTCCCCTCCCTCTCCCCTTCCAGGAAACCCCCATCCTCCTATTCTCCCTGCTTGCCTTCTCTTCCAAGTTGAAAAGAAGATAGATTCTTGATTCTGACCACCGGAGGAAATCGCAGACTTGGCTGGGGAGGCTTGATCACTGGTACATGCACATGCGAGGGCTGCAAAACGTAGTGGAGGTAAATGGAGGGCTCAACGGACTCAGTCCGGAGTTGATTTCCAAAATATACGCGTAAGTTGCCGCACGAAACTCGGCGCGGACGCCCGGGTGAAAGTCATGGCCTGTCAGCTAAGCCCTTCGCACATTAGGACCGATCTGAAAGGCGCCGTAGCGCTGGCTACGACCCCTTACATAGCCTTCACTCGAAGCTACTCACCCGTCTCCGCCATTGTGCCGGCCCAGACGCGCAACCACGCCTCTACCAGTCTGACTGAGCTTCTTGCTGGTCTACAAATTGCACCCGTCGTAATTACCTCGTTGCAGAACTTATCCGTCTTCTCCTTTGCCGTACAGATGGCCCTCGCTACCGTACCACCGCCGCCCGCCTCACCGGGCTCCTCGTCTGCAGAATCACCGACAATGCCACCGGGACATCGCATCACCTTCGATCCGTTGGCCTTCAACGATGAGTTGCAGGGTGTGACATACGACCTGCTTATGCACCCGACGCCTCTCCGCGACCCGTCCACCACCGGCGGGCCTTTCAACCCGTTCAACCCACCGAGCGATCGAGTGACCATTCCGTCCGCCACGGCCAACATTGTGGATGATGCGCAGGACGAGAGCTACTTTCCCAACCACCGCATCCACGTTTCTGGCGGATTTATCATGCCTAGCCCACTGGGGAAAGGCGGTGATCTGGAACCCGCATTGCGCATCGCGGGCCTGCTGTTCCTCAAGGAACTACTCCCCGAGTGGCCACGCAACGTGGGAGGTTACGGGATCCTCCTGGATCTGCTGACTACCCATCTTCGTGGGGTCCTCAGCTCCGACCGCTACACCACCAGCACATCCTTTTTCGATGCCTCTGGTCAGCAGCAGCAACAGCACCCCTACGGCCAACCGGGGAAAGGCAAGGCACCTCAGCCGCCACCGCGAACGAGCGCCTCGCGAGCACGCGGCCTCCCACGCCCGGTGGTGCTGTGGTTGTGCGTGGTAGGGAATCTCATGTCCCTGATCGCCGACAAGAACGAGAACCGGGTCGACGAGAGTACGAGATACGACCGCAGCATCTTTCGAGAGTGCCTGGCGGTCGTGGCCGGAGTGGCCAGCCCAGGGGACGTGGACCGCTTGCCTGAAGAAGATTTCCTGCTGTTCCGACTGCTGGACATAAGGACAATCCAAGGAGACGAGTGGGTTGACAGAGCCGCGCTCAAGGCCCTGTTGTTGTGAAGTTCCTGAGTTAACATCGACATAATCTCGGGGCGTGTACGAACACATACGACGGAGAGCGGGAAAAGATAGACACGGAGGGGCTTGACACGAATAGGGGAACATTTCTAGACTTGGCTTTTCCTTTCCATGCTGGTTTTTTTGTTCTTCTTCGCTTCATGCCATTTTTTGCTATGCCATTTTTTTTCTCTCCTTTTCTCTTTTTCTGGCTCTGGTTATGGTTAGGTTTCGGAAGGGGGGGTCAACCGGACGGCTGTTGGGAAAACATGGAAGACGGGCAGCATCAAGAACACGAACGAGATACATTGGAAACGAGAGTGTACGAAACGAATAGCATAAGAGAACCCTTTTCTTTCCGTTACGCTCTGCAGTAAGCAGGCATTTGGGGGGCGGATTTGCCTTCCCAAGACCTGCAGCGGAGGGGTTAGTTAGCAGATAAGCAAGCAGCAGCACGAGGTAGCAGTAGAGTCCCAAAGGAGCTCGAGAGTCGTGGCGTCGGGGACAAATATTCACTGCATCGATTTTATTGATATCTCCCTCCTGTCCTTTATGCGAAATCGTCCCTGTCACGCAACGCCGAATCCATACGCAATCTTTGCACACAGCAAAAAGACATGTCGTTGGGCAGTCGCGGTCACGGGGATACGGCCGGCACCTGCCAGGGTTGGGCTCGGGTCTATTATTACGGGTCGACTTATACGAGCCACACGTCTTACACGCAGCCAAACGCGCGCCAGTGCGTTCTCTGTGCGCAAATCCCGCTCCCCCCCCCCTTGGTCTTTGCCTCGGGTTAATCGAGAGTCGGCTTGGCATGGGGGCCATAAGCACTATGTCCCTTACACACCTATGTACCGACAGTGGCGTGAGGGCCGTCCCGAAGATCTACGGATGGGAATCTAGGCTCCCAAGTCTACAGAGTACAGAGGTAGCAGCGAGACAGGGAGGTGCAAGGCGCCCGCTTACCACATACAGGCACAGGCACAGGCACACGGACGATCACAAGAGACACAGACAGAGGGAACAGAGTCACAGAACAGTTGGCAATCGTTTCGAGTTCGTGATCCGCATGGCCTGCCTTCGCTTTATAATTGTACAATACCAATAGGCCTCACTTTTGCTCAAATGCCCCACGAATCAAATTCTGCTCGGCGTCGCCACGACCTCGCCGCGCGTCTTCTTACTCGTCATCCTCGTCTTCGTCATCGTGGTCCACCATGCTGGTATCTTTGTCCTCTTTCGGGCTAGAGCCCGCCGCCGCATCCTCGTCTGCGTCCTCGTCCTCGTCGCTCTCGTCGACGATCCTGCCGCGCCGGGCTCGCTTGGGCGCCGGGCGACGGGCCTGGGTCTCGGCCTCGTCGTCCTCGTCATCTTCGTTGCCGCCAGCCTCGTCCCTGTCGACTTCCATGTGGTCCGAGTCGTTGGCGCGCAGGCCGTCGTCGACCTCGGAGAGGGGGCTACCCTCGCGCTCCAAGGCCCTTTCGGCCCGGTCCAGCTCGTCGTCGTCTTCGTCGCTGTCGACGACGATCTCGGCCGACTTGTACTTGTTCGAATCCTTCTTGCTCGTGAGGCGCTGCTTCTTGCGCGGCCGGCGCTCCCCGGCGGATTCCTCTTCGTCGTCCTCGTCGCCGGACTTCGGCGCCTTCTTCCTGCGCGGTTTCGGCGCCTTCGGCTCTCCGCTGTCCTTCTTCGCTGCCGGCTTTCGCTTCCGCTTGACACGCTCGCCT
>FSZZ01000107.1_pt1 | contig 8856 bp, 7 predicted proteins | sample 1638981 | NCBI WGS metagenome assembly FSZZ01 (sample SAMEA3914812, study PRJEB12502) | metagenome | biome: forest; material: soil | place: Canada | collected 2011-07-07 | depth 0.1 m | reverse complement strand
GATCCCGTTCCACGAGAACGAGTTCCTCTTCACCAGCTGGTTCTCGTCGGGCCTGACCGCGGCGCGGTCGTTCGTCACGGCCATGGAGCCCTGGCAGCGGGACAGCACGCGCTACGCGCGCCTCGAGATCCACGTCAGGGACGTCGGCCACGAAGAGCGCCTGCCGCACTGGGTCGACCTGTGCCACCTCTGGTCCGCCGGCCCGCGCGCCCTGCGGCTCAAGATCGAGCTCGAGGAGGCGACGCTGCGCGCCGCGGGGGGGCGCGACGTCTGGTCCAATCCCGCCATGGGCTTCGGCGGGCCCGACCCGACCGCACCGACGGCGCCCCCCGGCTGGGCGCGCTGGCCCTACCTGTGGATCGACCAGGGCTTGCAGAGGCTGCGGGAGCTCCGGTGCCTCGAGGTCGAGCTCACATCCTTCCCTTTGACGGCAGACCAGAAGCTCGCGTGGTGTCGTGCGCTGAGCGAGCGGCTCAATCGTCGAAGGAGCGCCGAGGCGCAGGTCAGCGTGATTTGCGTCCAGAGGAAGGACGTTGCACATATTCCAACTGTGGATCCGCCGCTCATCAGTTTCTAGCATCGTGTCTGAACCTGGAGGCGCTGCACTCGTTGGGGTTGCTATGGCACGCGTGAGGATCAGGAGACTACGGCATATTTAGGGCTAAACAGGGCCCGGCTGCACTAGGGAGAATGCAAGAAAGACTCATGAATGGTATACATGGTTGGGATAATGGGCTGGGGACAGGGATTTAAGCTTGAACGAGGAAGATTCTGTCTGCAGCGTGGTTTCGTCAACGAGGCTTTTTGGGTTTCGTCTTTGTATCAAGTCCTTGGCTCTCTTGGTTGGATGGAAATGTGCACATGTACTTTTTGGCTTATTATTAGAAGTAATCAGGGAGAGATAATGATACGGTCAGATAGAGAAGCATCTTATACTACATTAGGGTCCGAATCTCCAGTTTCCCTTACAAGCCTTCTCGTCCTGCGCGCTCTTACTCCCTTTGCATCTGCCCTCAAAACCTCTCACACTTGTAGTAACACTCCACGACACCACTTGAGTTCGAAGTAAACATCTCGATTGTGGACAACATATACCTCTGCGCCGATGTAACATACTCTCTCATTCAGATGTGGAAGGCTTGCTGGGCTGCGGCTGCCCTCTGGGTTTGGATGCCGAGATGGTAACGTATCGCCAGTGCTTACGGCCCCGATAGCTCTGCACAGCAGTAACGGTATTGATGAAATGCCGCTCGAGGCCGAACAAAGTCACAATCAGCCACGGTAGGTAAGCGACCATGCAGAAGAACCTGGTCATCGGCACAATGTTCTCAGAGTAATCGTGGACCACCAAATCCGTGAAACCCGCTTCCTCGAGCATGGCCTCGAACACGCCGGGATGGGACCTCGCATTCGTCGGCATGGCAGCCACCTCGTTGATCTTCTGCAAAGACCGCGCCATCTCATCGGGCGTCGTATCGTCGCGGAACTCATGGTCGTACTCAAACAGGGTGATCCGGCCACCGGGCACGAGAATCCGATGGAAGCCCGCCAGAACCGCAGCCGGGTCCGTGGCGTGCACGAGAGTCTCCATTGTGTATACCCCCTGGAAGGACTGATCCTCCAAGCCCTCTAGGTGATGGTAGTCCATCTTACGCGCCTCTACCTGTCCGGCCGGAAGACCTGACCGAGCAAAGTTCCGCCGCGCCTTCACCAGATGACCCTCCACCACGTCGATACCCAACATGCGGAAGCCGAACCTCTTCGCCATGTGCAGAGCCACGTGGCCCACGCCACATCCGGCGTCGAGGACGCGGGACCCGGGGGGGAGACCCAGCGATTCACCCATCTTGTCTTCCATGGCGCGGAGCGCACCCGAGACGGGGAAAGGCCAGTGTGTGTCGCGTTCATAATAGCCAAAGTGACGTGTACCTCCGAGGAAGAGTCGGTATCCAACTCTTGACTCAATTGATTGGTAGTAAGCTTGAAGCTGGGGGTTTGGGTTGACCAGCGCCATCCCGGCGCGAGTCGGCAATGGAGGGAACCAAATGGAAAAGAAAAGAGGGTATCGGCAGGGGGCCCAGGAGGAGCAGGGGGTTGAAGTTGGGCCAGTGATCAACCAAACGCTCTTGCTGGAGAGACAAGTTGGTAAGACAGAAGTTTTTGTGAGGGCAAATGGTGATCTTGGGTGCCGAAGGCGAGAGATGCTGACGTTCAAGTTTAGAGTTAGAATCCGTAGGTGTGTGCTGTACTGTACCTGAATGCGCTATACGGTACCCTGTTTCTAGTCTTATAGCTACTCGCTGGTTAGCTTAATGCCCACATTGCTTCCCAAGGATCCCCCAGCTCAGACTTTTCTCCACTGTAATTGACTTATACGGAATTATCATTATACGGTAAAGTACTGTACAACAGTCCGCGACGGTGGTGCGAGCTGGAGGAAGAGGACTGGTCAAAATTCTTTATTTAAGGTAATTTTGCTATTTGTTTGTTTCTGCTCCGCCCTGATTTACGTGGCGTGCATTACTTACTGGTACGTACAGGCCTGGCTCTCCTCGGGGACCTGCCTTGGTTAAACGTCAAGGATACTTTAGCCCGGATGCATGTTGCGGTCAACGAGCACAAATCCAGTCTGATAAGGACCGAGGGGGTCTTATTACTTTTTCGCAAAGGACCAATGGCTTCTTAGTGAACTTTTGAGTTGCTCGTGTCCTAGCAGGACAGACAATTCATTTCCCTAGTCCGCGTCGTCGCTAAATCCAAATCTCGAAGCCAGACCAACACGTATGTTTGTCGCCGCTGTTCAGTGGTATACAGCCTCTAGTTATGTCGCTGATAAGGGAAATATGACTGATAGTGATTTGCTAGTAGATGTATCTGGTCATACTCCACGCGTACTGTATGTATAAATCCAAGGAACAACGGTCTATTAGGTATTGGCGAGTAGTAGTACCAAGTTTTGGTGCAACAAGATCAAGAAGTTGCAAACGGCTTAGAATGCTAGAATAGTTGGATGTCTAAAGACTTTGACCGTTTCATACAGTAACTTATCTCACTCTTATCTCGCTCTGACAGTCCATGATTCTTACTATTTCCACATGTCGTGAAATTCGTCCGAACGAAGGGCGCAAGAAGACATGGTTTAACAAGAGGGGTGCGTAAGATGGGCGCGTCTGAACTTTGGGCCCAGAGCAAGCTGGTTGTTGCATCTAACCATCGTGCGGGCACTGGTGATGCAAACCAATTTCTTGTTTCTGACACAGCTGCTTCGTATCTGTTCATATAGTATGGCATGCCTGGCCACACGAGAATGCCTCCGTTCGAGCAATCCTATTCTTCGGTCTCCTAAACATACTCCCCGTCGAGAATCTGCCGCCATGAACACGATGCTGAGTTTAGGAAATGCCTCCACGGCCTGTACCACGAGCTGTAAAGACCAACAAGGCGCCAAGTACTTCGTAGCTACCTGGGCTCTTGTACGTGATCTGGCTTCCCTCCTAGCTGTCATCACTAATATAGGGGAACTGTCCCATATGCTACGTTGTCTGGATAGACTGGCATTCTCGACCCGTCGTACTGGCTCATAAATCTCAGGCTCACTACTCCAAAACGATACAGCCAAACGAGGTGAAATCCTCTGGATCTCGACTGCAAGCGCGCAGGGCGAGATGTTTTTGAACTCGTATGCTAGGAACCTATTTGTTTCCTTGATCCGAGTATTCGATTCCACGCCAGCCCAACCGCAGCATTCAAGTATCGGAAACAGACTGCGTTATCTTTCGGGGGAGACGGGGATGCTAGCCCAGCATGGACCGTATGTTGCGAGGGGTTTTGCCGAGCCTCTTCTCTATCTACCCCGACGATGGCCTCGAGCGAAGGATCCACCGAACGTCGTACCTTGATGGCTTGCGGGGAATAACATCACTTATTGTGTTCGGTTGCCACTACACCGAAGAGAACCATAAGTACCTGCTCCCCTCTTATGGTCCCAACCACGATGGCAGGCCGTCCTCTTGGATCCAGTTTCCCTCTCCTCAGGATCGTCTACTCCGAACGGCCCATGATTCACTTATCCTTTGTGATTGCTGGCTTAGTGCTCTCATACACTCTTGCAAGCGCTTCAAGCGCACGAACCGAATAGATGCTTCGAGATACTCACGTCAATCTGCCCTGGGACGCGGGACCCGCCTCTTCATCCTGTGCATCGTTGCTACATTTTGGGATCATGCTAATGGTGTAAGCCGGTCTGTTATGCGAGCCGGGCCAGCTGCACCACGTACTGCCTACCTTCTCTGAGCAGTGTTGGGCCGGCCTGGGTCACCGCCGCGCTGCACAGCACGACGTGGCCATGGAGCTGGGACATCCCGGTGCCGTTCGACTACGATCCGCACCTATGGTCCATAGCGGTTGAATACGCCCACTCCATGATGTATTTCATGGTTATCTTGGTGCTATCCAGGGTGGCGACCTGGATTCGCTGTGCTGCCGTGACGAACCTCATGCTCTACTCTCTCTTGTGCGAGAAGTGGGTGGCCTTTGAGTTCCTAGCGGGCATGTTTCTCTGCGAGGGTGAGCTGCTCTAGTCAAGGGAGTGGCCCAGAGATTGGGAAATCCCAGCAACGTCCGGCCCGGGTCGCCTTCGTCTTACCAGTCATACCGCTACTGGCGTGTCTGGGAGGCCGCCTCTACGTTGCTCCAAGTTGGACTGATCTCCTAGAGTCTCTTTGTCGGGGGCTGGCCGAATCTGGAGGCCCAAAGGCCCTAGGAATATGATACCTGCTCTCGTTGAACCCGGAGCCACTCGCAACCCAGCTGAATGACTGGGCGCAGCAGCGATTTTGGTTCGCCCTCTCCGCGGCTGCCACCGCGTGAGCTTGCAGCGAACTCGCGTCCATCCGGCGAGTCTTAGAGACCAGGCTCGCGCAGTATTTCGGGCGCATCAGCTTCGCTATCTATACCCTCCACGGGTCGTTTCTCGCACTGGTGCAAGATTTCATCATTGGCAGCGCCCCAGAGCCGGTCATTGGAAGGTGAACAGGTCTGAGCTTCCTCTAGCAGCCACGGGCTACGGTATCAAAAGTCTCATCGGCACGCAGACTCGGATCCAGCGGACACTGTGCTGGGTTCTTGGTCTGCTAAGCATAGGTCCCATCACTGACTGGGTGGCAGACCTATTCTGAGATTCATCGACAAGCCAGCAGTGCACTTTGCCCGATGGCTCGAGACGCAATGCTTGGATGCCACCCACAGAGAGAAATGAGGGAGCCGGGCCGAGGGCGACTCTCGGACTGAATGCGAGGTTTGCGAGGTTTGCGAGATCGCTCTTTGCCAAAAGGCCGAGACGATCCCACGCCCTATGATTCAGCCGGTTGGCCCGTCTTTAGCATGCAGCCCGTTGTCCGCGTCACGGACCCAGACGCAGCGCAGAGCTTGCACCCCGGCGACATTATTCCGGTTAGTCTCGTCAGGGAGACCCAGCACACCGCAGCCCATGGCCTACACCCGGGGACACATGCACTGGCTTGGCGCTGTCTTCTCGGCTCGGCTACTCGAGGTAGTCGGCCTTTTCCAGAAGCACCGAGACCAGCTGAACCGCGCAGCTCCTATGTCGCTCCCGGGCATGCGGCTCAAGAACGCATACGTCTGCTGTGCCTGTCTGGGAGAGCACCACGTGTGTGCAGCTCGAGCCGCGATTCCGGAGCAGTCCCAGGAGGAAATCCCTCCGTGAGGAACCAACCACGGTGCGTTCGGCGCTCGGGGGCAGAGGCCTCTAACCACTTGCTGGGCTTAGCGTTCGCGGAGCTCTCAGCCGACGGAGGGGCGGTTCTAACGCCGCGGGCAACCGAGGCGATAACCTGCTTACTGTAGTTATACTCCGTACCTCTGGGGTATTCTCTTCATTGAGCCAGCCCGCCAGAGCAGGTGACTTCGCGAGCGTACTGTATGCATAGTAGCTCGCTATGTACAGTACAGCTCGGAACTCATACCGTGAATTACCTTTGCTTATTTGCTAAGCTTGGACCCTCGATTTGCGCTGACTGTGAGTCACGTCACTTGTAGGTACGCACCCTCCAACTACATTAATTACTACGTTAAACTGGTTGTTGTTGCAAGAGGGAACATTGCTGTGCGATAACGGACTGGTAGGACATATTTTCCTTGCAGTGCCTTATTTCTTATTTTTTTTTTCTGGCGGAAAACGTTATATAATTTTTAGGCTCCTTTACCGGTGCGTAAGGTCAGGTATCCAAATCCAAATAAGAACGGCCACCTCGACTTCCTCTTTGCCTCTCACAACTGAAAATAGTAATAAAAAAGGCGACAACCCCCTCATTCCAGGCGCTCAGAGCCCGCGTGAGCAATCTACGTCATCTAGTACCACCTTACTCTTGCAACTAACAGATTCCTGGAGCACTCCAAATATCACAGCCTCAGCGACTGTCAGGCGTTTCAACTTGGGCTGCATCTGCGCTACTCAACCGGCCTCTGACTCTCACTTCGACATATACGCTGTCTAGCTTCTTTTTTTGGGATCGCTTCTCTCACTGCAATTTCCCCTATTGATCCTTCCGTGCATATCATACAATGGACTGTCGATGCCAATGCGGAGCGGTGACGTTCAAGACACCGTCTGAGAAGCCATTGGCTCTTTATATATGCCATTGCGCCGATTGCCGACGCCAGACCAGCTCGGCGTTTGGGACCTCGGCCATCTTCCCTCGATTTTCCCTCCCAGATACGGAGCTGTTGAGCGTGTACAAGTCAGTCCTGCCACTCGCGCCAGTGCCCCATATCTGTTTTCCCTCTCACTTTCCCTTCCTCCCCATCCGGGCGCTCCCTCTGTCCATGATACACAGACAAAGCCACTGGGCTAACTATTGGTCGTTGGATCATCCGGAACAGACGACCAACCTCATCTGGTCATACGTTGTACTGGTACGTGTGGAGAATACAGACGCTTGTCCTCCTGCTCTTCCTTTCTCCTATCCTCCGTTCCGGTCGTCTTGGAACGACGTAGGACGAGCCGTGGCAGACAGGCTCTGGCGTCGAACAGAACGGTTACGGCTAACCAGTGGACCTACCTAATAAATAGCTACTTTTGCAAGCAGTGTGGTACTCGGCTGTTGCACACGACACCGGTATGTCTTGAACATAAAAAAACCTTCGAGTCTTGGGACTATCTATCCTTCAAGGCTTGGATATGACATCCCGTGCCGTTGTTTTACGCGTCCTAATGCTGCGGAGCTATCTTACCCCTCCACACAATCCACCTTACCGAGTACATGAAATTCGAGTGATGCACCGTTCTAACATGAAAAACCAGGAAAGAAATGTCGTCTCGGTGAAAGGGGGCTGCATCGAAGGGCTCGATTGGAACACGGCCATCCACATCTGGACCAAGTCGGCCATGGTGCCCATCCCCGAAGGCTCCGAGACGCACTCGGAGGAGTCCGAGTTCACGGCGTATCGCGAGTCCCAGGAGACGCTCGATCAGCCGATCAATCTCCGCGGAAGCGGAGGCTTTGAAGAATAAACCGCGCCTCGCCTGTGTTGCCGAATTTGCGAACGGAGGCCAGAGACCAGAGAATCGGCGCGAAACCCCAAATCTGTCCGACGAGACGACAGCGGCGCCTCTTTTTGGAAACTTTTCGTCCAACGCCGTGGCATTAGAGAGCATGATCTCGTGTGCCTCCAAGACAGTAATGCACGCTCACACGTGAATGCTGTGCACAGTGGGCGCCGTGGAGAGAAGGAGAGGAGCGAGCGAGAGAGAGAGAGAGAGATGGGAGTTCCGGGGTATCTGGTTTCGATTGATTTGGTTCGTCCGAAGGAGCTTCCAAGATACAGGTCGAGGAGTTCTGCTGTGCACTGGTTTGGGTTTCAACTACACCAACACCGAGTGTTGGGCCGGCTATGGTGGTCATGAGGTCCTCAGGTTTTCATGTGGCGCGAAAAGACTTTGATGTGTCGTTCTCAACTCATCCTGCTCATTTATTCGGAGTTGTATTTTAGAATACTACCAGCAATGAAACCCTCGGGGTAACACTGGGTCTTAACTACACTACTACGGCGAACCATCGTCCTCCTTGTTCATCCCTGACTCTGGCCTGCTTCAACCAAACCGTCTTCGCTCTGCGGATGGCGCGAACCCCCGGGCTGCTCCGGAGTCGCTGGAGGCTGATCGGAATGCTTCGCAGGGTCGAATACGTATATGGGAAACTCCAAAAAGACGGTCCGCTTGAGGAACACTGGCAGATGCTCGTAGATTTGCGGAGGGAAAGGGATCAGAATACTGGTACGGTTCAGGTACCGGTGGTAGGCTTCCCAGTTGTCTCCCTTCTCGTAGCGTTTCTTGGCACCCGGTCGCTCCGAGAGCGGCAGGCCCGAGACGAACATGAGAAGGATCGTCAGGAAGAACGGCCCGACGATGGTTGCGTACAGGGCGCGGTACGCGGCTCCCTGGACATACCCGTCCGCGGCGGATGAGACCGCGATCATGTATATGGCTACGTGCAAACGATGGTTAATACCAAACAAAGGCTCAGTCGTTCTTCGGGCTACGGCGCAAACCTACCGAACTGGATGATGATCTCGCCAAAGTAGTTGGGGTGGCGGGAGACGTAGAAGAATCCCGTGTCGCAGACGGCCGAGCGGTCGTGGTGCGTGCGGAAGAGGTACCTCTGCACGTCGCTCACGCTCTCCATGACGAAGCCGATGGCGAACAGCACCACGCCGGCGATGTCGCGGCCGGTGCCGAACGCGTGCTGCGGGTACTGCTGCACGTTGGGCGAGTTGAGGACCGTGACGGGTAGCGACACGACCCACACCCAGAGCATCTGGAAGACCCAGAAGCCGAGG
>FSZZ01000135.1_pt1 | contig 8970 bp, 5 predicted proteins | sample 1638981 | NCBI WGS metagenome assembly FSZZ01 (sample SAMEA3914812, study PRJEB12502) | metagenome | biome: forest; material: soil | place: Canada | collected 2011-07-07 | depth 0.1 m | reverse complement strand
GGGCCTGGTGTTTGACAAACAGGCAGCCACGCCATACGGCGGTCGAATCGCAAGGTAGCTAGGCTCACGCCAAATCTGCATCTGTGGTATGCACGCTCTCTACCAGCTCTGTCCCCCCCCGTCTTTGCATTGTGGCTATCGAGCTGGTTGGTCGCGGGGCGCGGTTCGAGGGCAAACTAGCACGCCGTGGCTGGAAAAAAGAAAGCTGATCAATTTGAGACAATCTAGAGGGCGATAATGCAATACTGAGGCTGAATATGCCACTAAACTCACTGCATATCTATTCCCGAGAGATAGCTCTTGTTCTCTGCCTTGTCGCTCGAGGTCATCCCGTACTCGATTGAGAGCTGCTCGCTACACGCCATGTTCCAGTAGACTCCCTCAGTATCCAGGCCGCTTTCCTGGCCGCTTGGCGCTCCTGTTCTCCTTTGCGTTCGTTCTCACTCGGCGAATTAAAGGGGGGGGGATTGGCAACGCCGTCAGGATAGGTAGGAATTTCGCATGAGCGGGGGTCAGGTCCCTGCTGTGCGACGGTGAGCAGACAGCGCTCCCAACATGGTCGAGCCAATGCTACCAAGAAGCAATGTGCGACATGCAGAAAGCCGCATGCTTAGCCGTCCAACCAGCATTTCTCCTGTGATCAATTGTCTACCTGCGCAGGATAGCGCAGAATTTTTTCGCAGCATCCTCCTCCCCCCTTTTGGCTCAATGTTACGTCCGAGACTTGTCGGGCTGTGACTCCAAGAAGGCAGAGAAGAGAGGTGTGGCCCACGTAGAGCAACGGCTTCGAGCGAGGCTGTCCGCCAGGAAACTGGTTCGCATGCGGAATTCTGTTACCTTGACAAGGTTTCCGCAAAATCAATGCATTCAAAGTAAAGGTCAAGATACTGGCAAGTATGGTTGATGCTTGTGCTCCCGCAAGAGATTTCAGATCCATTCTTCATTCCTCGTCGAGATCGTGTTGCATCTCAGCCTCTGTCCGAGTCGAGTTAGCAAAAGATGGCTGAAAAGCAAGCCGCAATGAGGACGGGAGAGCTTACGCCAAAGCTTGTTCGCAGATTCCACAATCACCTTGGCCTTGCCGAGAAGCTTTTCCATGTACTTGTCTTCTTTTTTGCCGTCGACCCTCACTTTGTTCGGCTGTGCTTGCAGCAAGACAGGAAGCAGTTCCTTGGGATCTGCGTTCGCTAGAGCAGCGACCGATTTGAAACCATTGTCCCAAAATACGCGTCTTTGGTCGATGATGATCTCAGCCTGCAGATTCGGAGCATATAAGAGAAAGGAGAGGGGGGGGGGATGTCTTACGCAGTTCGACTCTTGATGAAGACAACCTTGGAAAGAGCTAGCAGGTCGGCTCTTGCCCCGGCTCGTAATCGGTCGGAGACGTGGTCCAACGCTGCTGCCATGACCCTGATCCGAATCGATTAGCCACCACCTTACGGGACAAACACTTTTTCGTAGTGATGGGACTAGGTAAGGTAGCTACGAACCCCCACCCCATGCATTCGCAAAATTTTATCATGCCAGCAGCGAAGCCTTGGCAAGTCTGCGCCAGGTTTTGGACGCTTCCTCGCGGCATGTCGTACTTCCTGGCAACCCTATGGACAGGAACTTCGTTGCAGAGGTCGCGGAGCTGCAGCGCGAGGTAGAAACGGTGGTACCGACGCGCGATTTCGATCTCCTCAGGCGTAATTTGTTTAAGCACCGCACCCTGAGCCCTTCTCGTAGTTAGTCCAAAGATCTCCCTCCTGGATCGCGACGGGGTCTTACATTCTGCTCACGGTGGCCAGTTTCAATCCGAGGAACTCCATGACCCGTAGACCGCTTGCATCGAGCTCCTCCACTTCGTTCCGAAAGACCTTCCAGTTGAGACGCCCCGAGTCAAGGTCTTGGACCGGCGTGAAATTGTACAGCATGTGCATCTCACCGTCCATGACAAAAGCTTTGAGCGAGGTCCGTAGCTCGGAGTGGATGAACAAGCCATCTTCGGGGTCAATGGCGGACGCCACCACCGCCTTGCCGAGCAGGGTGGCCTGGAAGCTGCCAAAGCTATCTGCCGTAACGAAGCCGGTCGACTGTAGATCCTCGATGCTCAACTCGATGTTCTCCGCTATGGTTTTCGCGTCCATTGAGTGATACAGCATCGTCTTCTGGACATAGTCTTCTAGCGCCTCCCGGCTGGTTGCCAGCCTAATGGCGATGATCTCAAGCAGGGCTCGCCGAATCCGGCGCCTGTCTGACATGAGGCAGCTTGAGATTTGTGGGATCTCAGCGTGCATGAGGTCGATCACACTGTCCAGGTCGTCCTCTCGACAGCAAAGATATGTCTCTCCAACTTCGTCTTTGCCTTTCCTTCCGGCTCGTCCCCGCATCTGACGCCTGCAGGCGGTTAGGGATTGGGCCCCGAGGGTAGCCACCGACTAGACGAACTTACAACATGGAAGGGCCGACGAGATCTCGCCCCATTCGGGCATTATGCAGGATAACCCTTCTTGCTGGTACTAGTCGATAGTTTAGATGCCTGTCACTGTTTCCTAAGAAGAAAAGATCTCTTACGGTTGATACCAGCCGCCAGTGAACAGGTTGCGACGCAAATCTTGATGACCCCATCGTCGTAAGCGCTCGTGACCAAGTCCCGCTCTTCGCTGGTGAGACCGGCCTAGAATCAATCATCAGCTCTCTTCCGTAGACACCGTCCGAAATGCGGGAGAACAAACATCTATCCGCAATATCTTGTTAGCAACTGGCGATTGGGCGAGGCCGAGGATTCGAAGGCTTACGGTGAAACGCGACACCGTATGGAATCGTCTGCTCCAAGACGGGATCGTACCCTGAAGGCAGACTCCGTAGTTCGCCGAGCATGTCCAGCCTCTTCTCTTGGACGAGGGGATCCATCTCGTGCAGCGAGGGCGACGCCCGGCTAATCAAGAGAGCATCTGACTCGCAACCTGCGCGGCTACCTGCAAACACGAGCGCGCCGAATCCAGCCCGGGCGCTTTCAATTGCCAACGCCACGACCGCGTTGCTCACCGCATCTTTCAGCTCTATGTGTTGGGACTCGCGAATGGCTCCGACCGGCCTGGCTGGAGAGGCAGATGGCTGGCTGCCCGGGTGTATCTGAACAGCTGTGCTCAGCAGCTGGCTCGTCGTCTCGGCGGCGTAGATCTTTCCGTCGTAGACAAGATGCTCCTTGATAGGGACTGGGCGATAGTGGGTCTCGTAGGAATGGCCCTGAAGCCATGTTTTTAAAAGTTGAATATTCTAAACGAGGTAAGCAAGGTACCTGTTGAGATGTGAAATACTGCGCTGAAGGAAGGGGAGTCATACGGTCAGCGTCGCGCTCATGCCAATGATCTGTATTTTTTGTTCGAGGCAGAGAAGCTTGGTGCCTATCAACTCCAGCAGATAGCCACGGTAGTCATCATCAATCATGTGCAGCTCGTCCAGGACGACGACCTTCAGCTTCGAGATCGAGCAGTCATCAATGGCGGTATTGAGGAGCGAGTTTGCCTATAGGTGTGGTCAGAACACCACCGCTCCCGGCTCATGTAGTTTTACGGATGTTGGATATTTCCCTACTTTTTCTATCGTGCAGACCCCGATGTCAAAATCGGCCCAAGTGGCTCGGATCTTCCCACCTCCAAAGAACCCGACGACTCGAACGGTGTCCTTGTCTGCTCGAGGGATCCAGGAGGTCTGGGGGCGATCGACTTTCTGTCCGAGAGCCTCACGCGAGATCCCTTGGACGACTTTACGGAGCCATCGTACTTTCTCCTGCACAAGAGCGACATAGGGGAGCACAAGAAGCGCCTTCGCATCCGGGTCCTCGACTACCCGCTTGAGCATGAGGACATCGGCGATGAGAGACTTTCCTCCACCGGTTGGGGCGCTATAAACCAGATTTTTCTCGCCGGCCAGAAGGCCCGGGCCAAGAAGGCACTGCTTCTGCCAGGGATAAATCTCTTTAATACCCAGGGCCACGAAATTTCTCACCAGTTGCTCTGGCAGATCGTAGATGCGATGGGCTAGATCCAGCAGCGGGTCAATGGTGGAACTGGGAGTGGCAGCTAGGGCTCTACGCTGTGTGTATTGCAGTTCATCGGATGCGTCCCCTTTCATGTGAACAACCTCGCTAGCCGAGAGCCGGGGCGCTCGTCTCGAGATGGCGGTGGCTTGGATGGAAAAGCTTGGTCGTTTGCTCGGTACCTCCTCCGCTTCCGCCAATGTTCTCTTACCTCCGGTAGCCGTAGCCAGGGCCGGTTCATAGCTGGTCTGCTTCTGGCGCTCGGTTACCGAGTCGACAGTTGTGGTGTGCCAGATGCCGAGTGAACCCGGGTTCGCCATAACTGCACTTCAAGGTCAGATTCAGTCCAGGATAGTAGTGCTAGCTCTTTCATTTTTGGTTAGAATCAGAGCAAGTCAAGTGAGAAAGTCGTGCAAGCTTCGCGCGGATTTCGATTTCGTCGACGTGACTGGATGCGGGCGACTTACAACGCGGAAACGCGTCTGATGGATTTGGCCACACCAGGAACCAGCGGCACGAGATCATGTGAACGAGGGGCGCTTACGAAATCCGCGACGAGCTCTTTTGGGGCCGAGACCAACCCCAATTTGATCAGTGGTGTGGGTGGGCCCGTCGCTTCCTTAGCCTCTTTGTGCAGAGATAGTTATTGCTTTGGAAACGTGGACTTCACCTCCACTCGGCGCAAAAGCCACTACCGCTGCAAGGGGAGCATTGCGGGCTTCCTCTTTTGTCTCTCTTCTGCGATGGGCAGGACAGTAGCCTGGCTTGCCTGGCAAGCTTGGGTGGTTGGTTCAGTTGAGGAGTGAGAACGGATTTGATAACCTGAGAGATATGTACCGCAAGCCTCCGTGAGCATAGGCGAGAAACACAAGATCCGATTGCCCGCTTCTTCCTTCTCGTCTGCCCTTCCGCCTCTGCCGGTGTCGCCACGCGGAGGCGTGTTATAGGAGTCATCCATCCATCTCCTTGGGCTCAGCTCGAATGATGGGGATGAGATGGTGGCTGAACGACCTCGGTCGAGGGACAGGCTAAGCTGCCCCGTCGGGAGCGCATGGTCTTTTCCTATTCATTTTTTCCCTCCTTCTCGTCTTCTCCACGGGCCGTGTCAAGAGACTGACGACATTGCCATCATGCGATCGTCCAGCTGGCACAAGTCCAAAAAGATTGGTATCCCCGCCTGCGTCACCGTGATCTGTGGCATCAAGGCTCGCCGTCCATGGTAGATTACGTTTGGTTTATTCCCAGTTTCATGGCTCCAGTATTACGCAGTATCGGACTCGAACCCAATGGAATCAGGTCTATACCCAGACGCCAGGCGATCAAGGCCCTATCCTACCAGGTATGCAAGCTCAGCATGGTAGGTTCTCCGTACAGCCCTCTCCGTACCAAAGCTAAATTAGGAGATTGGCTGGGATTATTCCATAGATACCCACACCTACAGGATGCTAATACCAATCGTGCCAGACCATATTCGACCCCCTTGACCCTACCGCCGAGCGACGCGGGATCTGTCTCATCAAAAACGGCTGGTCAACCGACCCAATTGTCAAACGAAGACATCATGTAATTATCGGCAGCAGGAGCAGGCGGAAAATGAGGATTATGTGCCTCTCGCTACTCGCCGAACCTTTGTAAGGACATGCCCATTCTTGTTTATTTTTTTTATAGACCAACTTGTGACGGGGCATTGTCTAACGTCGACCAAACGCTCCGGCATGTTCCGCCTGGTGGCAATTGCGTACTGCACGGATGCCCAAACCCCAGCGGGAAGTCCCAGATAGTTGTTCAGAGGAAAAAAAAGTACCGTGCCATAGCACGGGGATAATCTCCTATTATCACTTTGTTTCAGGACAGGCTGGAGCTTCCAAAAAAATTATCGCGCCTCGCTGCTCGTTCTGCACGTAGACTTCCTGAGTCTACGTGCCGGTATATTCCTTCTCCCATACGGCATCTCACTCAGATGCCTCAGCGGCCTGGAACGTGGTCGCAATCACACAGCTCACCAACAGTGATTTGGAGGCTTGCGATGATCAACTCTTCGGTGGTACCGTAGTAGCCATGTCTAACCCAAAAGTCCCCCTCCCCCCCTTCGGGATAATATTAGCCAAGGCTGTCTGCCTACCTTGTTGATTGACCAAATGGAGCGAATGACGGATATTTTGGCACATGGGGGGCAAGTCCCTCCCGAGAGATGTCGCAAAATCTGAATGATATAGGACACCAAGGATGGTAGCCGTACTGAGGTACGAAGTACATTATAGGACTGTGCTCTAATAAGAGCGGGAAAATGATAATAAAAATAATGAACTAAAAAAGAAAAGAAAAAAGCCGGCGTCTTTGGTGCCCTTCTGTGGATTCCGGCGCCATCGAAACCATTCTATCGGACATGCTCGGGGAGGCTATCTCGCCCTAGGATCTGGGGACTGGCATCGGCGGGGTGCTGATGACAGAACTGAACAGAAATTGCCATCATACCGGGGGGCTGTCCATCACCTAAATTTTGCGAATTTTGTGCGCGGCCCCCCGGAGGGTGGGAAGGTTCACGGGATCTATTTTATCCCTCCCACTCCCTGTGGAACATATACTAAAGGTACGTAGACGTAGTAGACTGTCGCCCTGCCCGGTTGCGACTCGAACTTATCGTTGTGCGCACATGTCGCTGTCGATGGAGAGCGACGACACGTCGATATGGGAGCGCGTGCGCGAAGAGTCATCGCATGCCCGGCTCAGACATGAAACCACACCTCTCTGTTCCTATGATCCCATCCCTGCCTGCTTCCGCACGCCTTTCACGTCCGCAGTATACCGCTCAAGCGAGTGCAGCAACGCGACAGACGTGATACTTACTATACGTACGTTGCATAGATGCGTGGAGGCAGGGCTGGTTGGCGCCGAAGAGGAAAAGTATAACAATAATTGAGTAAATAAAAAGAAGGATTGTACTGTGCAATTACCTTCGTACCGGATTGTGTCTGGTCGAAGACACCTACCTCAATAACTTTCGCACCTTCGTATACCTAGGAGTTCATATTGACGTCCACCCTCGCCACCGACTGTCCCACAGAGACGCTTGATATGCACGAGATTATTGCCGTTGGGAGAAAAAAGGTGGGTAAGACAGGGGCGTGGGCGGCTGTACAGAACGGCCCACTCGGTACGTACAGCCCCCTCCCCCTCCTCCATACAGTGTCCATCTCGTTCTCTTGGGGGATGAAGCAAATCGCCCTGTCGAGCTCTGTCCAAGCTGGGTGTATCTGGCTCCCGCTCGCGAGGGTGCTCTGACCTGGGGGGAGCCGGGAAAAGAGTGAGGGGGACGGCGAGCCCAGTCGGGCGGCCATTTCCACGTAGTATTAATGCGAGGAATATCAGATGTACCACGTCAACGAGCCAAAACGTGAGGAAGAGGAGGACCAAAAAAAAAGGCAAAATAATAGGCAAGGTTCCTCAAGGTAGCTAGGATTCGTTGCCTCTCCCTTCCTTACTCACCTTTCATTTTGCTCTCAGGTTAAGGCTCTAGTGCCTCTCTAGCTTGCAACTCAAAGGCCCGTTCTCTCCGACTCAGACTTGTTGGTCTCATAGTTGGCATAGGACAATCCACACTTTCTGACACCCCATTTTCTGTTGCCATTTCTTCTTGGCTTGGTACCAAGAGAAGGTTCTGCAGGGCCAGCATCCTCACACCCCAGGGATGCGATACAGTATACTACGATTGAATTTCCTGATTATTTTCCATGTTGTTAATTTTTTTTTCTATTACATTGTTGTTATTTTACTTGATTTTTTTTTTCCTGTCGCCTACTCATGACGATGCAAAGGGGGGTGGCAGGCTGCACGACCCTCCGCCCATCGGCAATATCACAACATGAATCCCGACCGCGTGGGATGGGGCCACTCCTCACCACGAGTCAACTGCCTACCTTATGATTTGGATTATCCAGATGCGATCTGATCTACCTCTTTTAACCCAAAATACCGATGTGCATCCTGTAAACCATATAAGAGTACTATGCTGTTCTGCAATCTGCTTTGGAATGTCTACAAACCCAAAGGTAGGAGAGGTGAGGCGGATACCTCAAGGTTGCTAGGTAAGGTACCTCGCCTCCCGGGTCCGCGCGACGTCGCCTGTGTCAGTACAATCCAAATCGCTCGATCTATGGGTCAAACCTCGGTTTTAGCAAAGCACTTCCTGGTCGGGCTGGTCGAGGATAGAGATAGACGGCGAAACTTCGATGCATCCATGAATTCAGAGCTAGTATTTTTTTTTTGGTCGACCCGGCTGGGTACGACGCATCGCATCGCACTTCGCACCTCGTCGCACCGCCGTTGGGATATTTTCGCACTCGGCCCTACGATGGCCAACGTGCCATTCCCTTACCTCTGACTTCTTTCTTCCTCAAGATCCGATATATTAGAGGAGTGACGAGAGAATGCCTTTCTAGTGCGGTTGTTAGCTTCGCTCTGGTGGCACGCACCGACCAGGGCATGAATTAGAAAGTGGCCTCTCCCGCCATATCGTCATGACCGAGAAGAAACGGGGACGGGGCAAGGGAAAGGAGGGAGGGGAGCTCTGGGAGGGAAGGAGCGAAATCTTAGCAAGATGGTAGGGAAGAGGAGCGCGTAAATGACACGAACATATGGGAGAGGAGGTTATGCAGGTCGGTAGACGAGAATGCGGACAGGTCCGGACGAGACGGCGTCGAACTTCCGCGAGAGGTCGCTGCGACTTGGAAAGAGGCCGAATGAAGTGAGGTCGTGAGGTTCCAGGGCCGGGGCAGGTAGACCAATGTAGAGGCAAGGATGTGGCTGCATGGGTGATGCAGAGGATTGCGGGCAAGCGATACATTGATGGTACCTCCTCGGCCCACTCAAACGGGAGGAAGCCTGAACCTGGGGGTCCAGATATGCTTGTCTCCCATCCCACACCTACGGGCGCCTCGACTAGGTAT
>FSZZ01000177.1_pt1 | contig 8984 bp, 7 predicted proteins | sample 1638981 | NCBI WGS metagenome assembly FSZZ01 (sample SAMEA3914812, study PRJEB12502) | metagenome | biome: forest; material: soil | place: Canada | collected 2011-07-07 | depth 0.1 m | reverse complement strand
TTCGGCAATGACGAAGCTCCACCATTCGATAAAACAATCATCTTCTTCCTGATTGGTCCGCTCGACCGGCGTGTGAAGGTGTTTCGGCTCAGCGCCCGATATCACTCAGCAAAGAGGTTCAAGAAAGTTAAAGTCTCTCTTCTGTCACTGTCACTGTCCTTTTTCTGCTTTGTACTGTACTGCTCTGGCCTTGTAACAAATTTTATTTATTTTTTCAATTTCTGTATATGCAATGGCCAACGATATGTTCCCCCCCAAAAGTTATGGGCTGCATGACCTACCTCGTAGTAGCAGAGATATCCAAAGAGGAGACCAATTGGAGGTCCTCAGCACCGGCGGGCCCGCCACATGTGCTTTTTGGGACATTGCATCATAGACACATGCCATCAAAAGATCTCCAAAGAGGCTGCTGAATACAGCAACAGACAGCGCAGGTTCGTTGTTTTTTTATCTGGCAATTGGCCTTCATATATACTCAATTCCGTCTCATAAGGAAAGAAAATTTAAAGAAAATAATGAATTAGTCAATATCAATTGCTACTAGTAACTAAGCTGTAGTTTCGAGTCTGTCCTAGCTCTTAGCAACGGACCGAGAATGAAACATCTGGAAAACAAAATAATAAAAAAACGGAGCCAGGGTTCTCGGCTCACGTCGGTGTGCGCGCCCACGCCTTGGAGGTACAGCACTAATTCCTCGATTATATGCCTAAAAACTTCAGAGCTTTGCCAAGATATCTAAAGAGCTCCTTTTCTCCTTTTCTGTCTAGAAACGTTGTATCTTTTTTACCCTCTTCCTTTTGACCTTCCCGACTTGTTGGATCTGAAACGTGGAGTATAAGTAACCATGAAGTAACAGATTGAATTCCTGTAAAAAAAAATAAAAAATTGGTGGTTACTTCCTATCTGGTAGGCTAAAATACCTTACCTTACCCTACTCTCTTCAGTGTAAGAAATATACCGAGGTCAAGGAGGAAGGGGGAAAGAAAAAAAAGAAAATTGGCTTCGCCAGGGAATGGCCTGGCTCGTTGGCTTCCGAAGCGGATACGCTGCAGCAGAAAGCAGGAGGCAACGTTTGCTTCGCGAAACATGGGAGCTTGGAGCTCCCTGCTCCAGTCCCCCCATATCCGCCAACCCAAGCGGATCCTGAACCTGAACTACCTGTAGTTTTGCAGTAATTACTGTGCAGAGGCAGAGAGCCCCGGCGATACTACCATACGGAGAACCGTAGCGAGAGTACCTTAGCAGCGGGAGGGAGGCCCACCTAATTTTTTTTTTGACCTGCAGACCTGTTCTCGGTGGGTCCCTCGGAGCCGCCCCGGCGTACTAAAAGTGTCGAATCCTCGGCCGCGAGAAGGGAATACGAAGGGGATAGACACTTGCTCCGGGGGAGATGCAATAGAAAAGAGATCGTGGGACCGATCGGATGGGGGAGGGCCAGTGGCATTGTTTGATCTCGGTAGTCGTCCGAGAGGTGTCGATTGGAAAAGTGCATCACACCACTAGGAGTTATTATCGGGGGAGGTTTTCACCAGACCCGTCTGTTTCCCCTAAATACCACTAAATGGTTTAGGGCCACTGCAATACCTTTTCTTCGAGTGAAAATGGCGACTGTACTGGGCTGTAAAACCCAATTGCCCTCCTTCCCAGCCCTCCCGAAGACCTACTCACTACAGTAGCGCTGTAGTCTACCTCATACTCTGTACGGTGCTCAAATGTAGTGCCCGGCGTGATTGGGCCTAAAAACCCGCCGTGAAGCTGAAAACTGATTGGGCCAAATTGCCGCCGCCGCACCTTATGTGAAAATTGTTAGTTTGGAAAAACGCTGCTGCCAATAAGCCTAGTAGGCAAAAAATCTGCGCCAACCTCCTAAACCCATTTTTTTTAACGTGAAGATAAAAATAAAACATAAAAATTGAGAGATTCGATAACAGACATCTCACATATCTCGAACTTACAGCACTCACAAGAAAAAATGGGTGTCACGGCTAAGCGCACAATGACCAAGACTCGGAGACGTCTCCGGTACGTAAACTTCTCGCTAGGGGGATCTCCCAAGGAGTGAGAATATTGCAACCACCACTAACCCTTATCCCAGAGATCTTGACCAGATCTACGACGATCTCCGGTCCCCTCGCCATCTGGAGCAGTGGCAGGAGACCAAGGCCGTGGAGGATCTCCCGGGCCTGGGAAAGCACTACTGCGTCGAGTGTGCCAAGTGGTTCGAGACAGAGGTCAGCCTGGTCGGCCACAGGAAAGGCAAGCCCCATAGGCGAAGGTACGTCTCAAGAAAGATCCTCCAGTCCCGGGGGTCTCTTTTTACATTTTCCGACGTTTTCTCACCCGGTTGGCGGTATTATAGGGTCAAGCAGCTCAAGGAAGAGCCGTACACTCAGAAGGAGGCTGAGGCGGCGGTGGGCTTGACTACGGACAACGGCAAGCGAAAGCCAAAGTCCACCGACGTCGAGATGACTGAGATGGCTTGAGTTTGACGAGACCTATTTCAGTCACTTTGGAACGGGTCTTCTTTTTGCAATTTCTTGTTTCTATGATGCTCCCACAGGGAGCCTGCCTCTTACTGCGACATTCTCTTCGACGGCAGCAAAGGGGCTATGAAGCCTAATGCTGGGCCGCCAGAGCGCAGCCCTATCATGATGAAAGCGTCTCTCGTTTCCTCGTCAGGCTGGTCATATGACTACCGCCGGTAAGGTAGCCAGCCACCCCAGTCAAGGGGGGAAAAAACCCAGTCCGGATATCACTGCGCATGCTTGTTCACTTCAAAGCCAACAACGGAGTCCTGGAAAGATTGGAGTTCAGGGGGGCTGGATTTGCATCTGATTTATTGAACCCTGTGTCAGGGATTTGCGATGTACATAAGCCATCTGGCGAAGAGGACAAGAAGCCACGGTAGAGTCGTTCCCCGCGACGACTGTCTAGTAGTCATGACCGTCACGTCGTTCCATTCGGAATATGATTATCTCAGAGTATCGTTATTCTTTCTACATGCTTCAGAAGGGAAGCGCCTTGTGAGAGAAAATAGGCCGTCATGCTACGAATACCTGGCTATAAATACGCAGCCTTAGTGGCTCAAATACAGGGACAGTCAAGTGTAGAACATCCGTATCAACCCTTTTCCTTCGCCGTCAATCAACGCCGCGGTGACCGTCCGAATAGACCCTGGGGTATGCCATTGTTTTCTCAATCCCTTAAAAACGACATGCCAATGCGAAAAGAAACACACACACACAAACTCCTCGGCGTCAGTAGAAGTTGTTCAACCCGGGGCCCCCCGTTCCATAGCCAGTCCCGCCTGCCGGACGGCCAGCTCCCCCCGTCTGCTGCGACCCGTTGCCTCCGCCCTGCCACGCGGCCATCTGCTGAGGCTGGCCGCGATTGCCTTGATTATGGGCTTGTGGCGCCGTGGGGGGCTGGTAGCTCATCTGCAGATCGTCGTAGGACACCAGCTGCCCGCGGCTGGGGACGCCGCCTTGGTTCTCCTTCGGACCCATATCATCCAGGGACTTGTAGTGGTGATTGCCACCCCTTCCGCCGCGTTTCGGCTGGCCACCCCCTCGGGGGCCTTTGAAGCCGCCTCGGCCGCCTGCGTTGTGGCCGCCGCGAAACCGTCCTTGGTGGGAACCGCCACGCGGAACATGACCGGAGTGGAAATTTCGCTGGCCGCCGGTTTGGCTGCTGGGACCCTTGGGCCACGAGTCTTCCTCTCCAGGGTGCTTTCTCTTAGTTGCCTTGTTGGGGAACAAACCATCATAGGTCCCTTCGGTCGCGTCCTCGGCCTCGATCCGAAGCATGACCCGTTCTGTCACCGTCGTCTCGAACACGAACGCCTTCTCGGCGGGAACGGGTTGCCAGCTCTGAATCTTGGCCGAGTCGGCTGGGCGTGCTCCTCTGCGCAGTGCCAGTACTACGAGGGGCCTGGGGTTCTCCGTGTGGAACTTGGCCGTAGCAGGCACCGGCTTCAGGCAAGCAGCCCAGATGCTATTGTCGAAGCAACCAGTTCCCACCACCTCCCAGCTCATCTTGCTCCCCATACCACCAACCTTGTCCAAGATGTGCTTGGGGCACGGTCGAGGGCATATCATGATGTTGTTTCCGTGGACTTTCAGTTCTCCGTCGGGTAACCCAGCGGGTGTCTGGACCAGGGAGAGCAGACGCTGGGTGTCGGGAGCCTCCAGCAGGTAGCCTGTGAAGAAGACATTCTTCTTGATCACGAGGCGATCGCCCTTGACGCCGGGGCCGCGTGGCACCTGGGAGACGATGTTGTTGTGAGCATTTATGAGATGCTGGATCTCGGCGACCTCGACGACGGGATCGAGATTTATGGCCGTCTCAGCGACCTGGACGACTTCGCCTGAGATCGGTCCCCGCGTAGGGGGGATCGCGGCTACTTGACCGCTCTGCTGCATGTTGTACCCGGCAAGGAATTCGCGGAACCCCTTCACGTGCTTCACGCGATCTTCGTAGATGCGAATCTCGTCGGCCTGCTTGTACGTCTCCATGAGCGCTCTGAGAAAGGCCTGCTTGAAGTTCATGGTCGACGAGAAGCGCTCATTGCTGGGGCCGACCAGAGGTTTGAGCGAAGCCAGGTCGAAGTCCAAATTTTTACTCGCCACCATGCGCTTGATTATATCGGTGAATCCAACCTCGGCGCGCCCCGTCAGGAGTACACAGAGGGCATCCTGCTGCTCGATGCTCAGTTTGACGAGCTCGACGACTTTCTCGTTCCACCAGCCCTCCCAGGCACGAGGCTCCTCCGCGGCGAGCCCTTGGCCTGTGGCGGATAGAATGCGCGAATCATGCCACCATCCACCGTTGACAAAGCTGTTCGGATTCGCCAACATGCCAATCGTCTGACCATTCCAGAGCTTCGGGTTCGGCAGGGGAGTCTTGAACAGGGTATTGTCGAAGTCGTAGACATGGATCGCTTTCACCTTTTCGACCGCTAGCAAGATACGCGGCGTATTAGCAAGGGGCTATAGGTAGCCTGGGAGTCAAAAAGGGAGGAAGCAGTCGCAACAAACCAGGAAGCTGCTTGTTCAGGATGGACCATCGGCTCAGCGAGGTGAGCGTGTGGCTCTGGCCGGAGCCGTTCGAAGAGGCCATGGCTCGGCGGCGGTGCAGGATGGAACGGGGCGATCGGATTGCTGCAAGAAACATGCCCCAGCAGCAGAAGGCATCGAGTGTCTATGTGCGCTTGGGAGGGGTTTCTAGAAGGGCAAAATCGTGGCGTGAAGCGCTCGAAAACTACTTGCCATGAGAGCTGACCTGGGTATTTGAACTTTTGCAGGTCTAGAAAGCTCGCTGCTGCCGCCTGGGGGCTTTAGCGTCCGCGACAGGGCTGCCAAACTTCAAAGTGGAGTCGATCTCAATTGGTTAAGTACCTGTTCAACATGCTCCGGGCGTGCGTGCCATGCTAGGGCGGTGCTCTCAGCCCCGCCGAGCTACTGAGGGCAGGGGCGCAATACAGAGAGCTGGGGCCTGTCGAAGACTTACCTATCTAGGTGGTTTACGCTGAGAACTATCCGTGTACTGTACATAGTCGGTACAATTACCTACCAGACATACTACAAGTATAATACATACATTCTTGGACATATCTCAATTATATCCATACCTAAATAAACTAGATGTACAAAAATCGAAGGCAAAGCAAGATCTTCCCCTGCATGGTTACTGGCATTCACCACTGAGAAAGATTTACAACGTTAAAGGGACCTTGGCGGGATCATGGCCATCTCGTGCTCTTACCGTGAATCAGAGGCCCAGTTGAGCCTACTTTAACTACGGTACCTTAGGTTGGTCACTCTTATCATTTTTTATTGATTCGATAAACTCGAGGTAAGGGTTAGTTACCGCATCTGTATTAGCCCTCTCTGTCTTGTGCAGTCCGTATGTAAAATGAGTTGAGGCAATCATAGCCAAACTCGTTGGTGGCACTCAGTCAAGTGGGTTTTCACCCAGTTCACAGTCGAGAATATAAAATCAAAGGTGAGTTCTGTGTTCCGGTACTTTCATGACTAGAGTATATGTACCGCATTCTAGTTCCTGGATATACAGCACTCCTCATCCCATCATGGTCTTTCTTCCCTGCATCACGGCTTCCCACTCTGGCGTGGCCATTGCTCGGTCTGCGAAGGCCTTCAGGCTCTCCGGTACGATATCGCCTCTTCCAATGTCCAGCATCCTCGCGATGAAGACAACAAGAGCAGCGTCGAGTCCATTGGGGTTCTCCCGGCCACATAGCCATGGGCCAGTGCTGCCCGTAGGCCGGGGAAGCTGGGCCAGCTCGGCAAGCAGCTCGCCCGCAATCCTGGCTTGCTCCTCGGGCACTCCTGCTTCGAGACCGCCGATTTTCTGCTGCTCATGTCTGCCAGAGCCAGGAAGGTCAGCGGATGCGAAAGGCTTCATCGGCCCATATGGCGTCACAAACCGAAGGCCCGGTGATTCTTTGCAAGTTTCGTTCACAATGTCACGGAGAGGGGCGATTCTCACACTTTGAGCTTGTACAAGAGAGCACTGCGGTACTGTTCCGAAATGTTTGGGTCGCCCAGGCGCTTGTTTATCTCTGCTAGAGTCCTTTGAGGAACTGAGTGCGGCCAACACAATACAGATCAGCCTCTGCTGGTATTGGTCCATGGTCGCAAGGGCGAGAGGAGGGAAGAGAGTTTAGAGCCCCCCATTGTCCATCCTGGCATGTCACCTACCTGCGGGCTTCCCATTGAACGTTAATGAGAAGTAGTTGATGCCATGGAGCCGCTTCATGTACTGTGATACCTGAGGCTCCTGCTCCTCTGGGATGATGCTTGGGAAGCTTCTGGCAAGGTAATACACAATTTCTTCCGAGTCCGCAATGGGAGTCGAGAGAGACGGTCCGGCAAGCACGGGGACCTTCTCATTTGATCAGCATGTTCTACTTTGTTACTTGGCTTTGGTTACCAAAGTCGACGCATTTGTCTCTTGGTGTTTTTCTTTTATACCTGGCCTTTAGGATTGATATTGCATAAATAGTTCTCCGTCAGCTGATCGAGACTGTCATTGATATCGACCACCTCCTCGCGGACGGTTACGTCTGGTGATCCCGCCTTGGGAGGTCCTCGCAGTGCCAGAGTATACCGAACCATAATGGAACAGATAGAGTAAGGGTGGTAGTACAGCGTGTAAGACATTTTTGACATTTTGGCAGTTTGAGGGCTTTGTCGAATAGTTAGGCCTACAGGTATCAGTCTCGAGAAGATTGCAATCTTTCTGTACCTTTCGACTTGAATTTATATGAAAACTATCTCCCTCGTCTCTCCCCCAGACGTGTCGTCAACATATAATTGACCCGGAACCGGGCTGAGCGGCCAAGCTCCGAGGCGAACTTGGTTCCTTGGCTATGAGAACGCTGCCACCCACCAATGACAGTCCGTTCGATCTCACACGCATGGTTACCAATCCTATCGGTGTTTAAACTTTCCGTCCTCGCCATTCCGCGGCTTCGATATTCCCGACATATAAATCCGATAACAAAATTCCAGCTTATTCCTGTGTCCCCGTCAAAGTCGAGACGAAGATCGATTCTGATCCCTTGCGACTATAGTAAAAAGTCTCTTTATGAAGTTCCTTACTGACAATTGAATAATCAAGATTATTCAAGTGATCTCCGTCAATTGGACCCTGAGCTCCCATCTTCACACCGGAAAATGCGCGCCTCTATCCAGATGGGGAAAGATATACAGTGCATCATCAAAAGTCGCAAGGGACGCAATGGTTTGTCATGACATCAGTGGCATCCCATTATCTGACCGTAGCGTCCTATTGCCTGCCAGCCTGCCAACCTACAACAGTGCGCCTCTATCATGTCTCGTATGTTTTCTTACGTGAGAATCTCCTGGAGCGAACGGCATACGCCAACCTCAGCACGAGATCCCAGAGGGGACGTTGGCGCATTTGGTGCTGCGCTTGCCGCCCGTGACAGATATCCCAGACCACGTCCAGTCCGCACAGCTGGAGGAATCGCCGCAGTTCACAAAGATGCCAGTAGCCCCTGCCGCGACCGTGCCGGTGATGTTGGCGAGCTTGAACCCCGTGATGGGTACGCCGCTCGTGGCAGCCGCTCCCTTGTCGCCGTACGATTGGTCGACGATGATGCCGTACTTGGTGATCCCCTCAAGCTTGATGTTCCTGTACGTGATGTTCTTGACCGCGCCGGTCTCGCCGTGCTTGGTCTTGATGCGCACGCCTCGAAGCCATGTCAATATCTTTGTCCACCTACTGTAGGAAGGACCCCGGGAGTAATATGGCATACCATTCTGAGAATTGATGATGGTGGAGTCCTCGAAGAGGACATTCTCGACGGTATTGTCACTCCTACCGCCGATCGAGCCAATGGAGAGCCCGTGACTGCCGTTGCACACGCCGTCCCTGAAGACAATGTTCTACGCGCCATCGTCAGAGCCCAAACTCGTTGAGACTAGGTAATCTGCTTCGCTGCTGAGTGATACCTTTCCCGAGTTTATCGCGACGCAGTCGTCTTGGTTTCGGACCCGGGCGCCCGTGATCACGATGTTCGTGCTGGTGGCTATATCGAAGGCATCCGTGTTGCCCCCGGTGCCGTCCGCCAGAGAATTGTCGATGGTGACGTTGGTCAGCGTCAGATTCTTACAGTCGCCGATGCTGAAGACATGGACGGGCCCGTTGACGATGCGGATGCCTTCGATGGTCGAGTCGATCAGATTATGGGCTTGGAAGAACTTGGGTTTCTTCTTCCCGCCTCCGGCTCCCTTGCCGTCCCAGTAGGAGGCACCGTTGCCGTTCAGGCTGGAGTTGGGAGCCCCCCTGATGGAGATGTCGACACCCGAGATCGAGAGCAGAGGTCCGGTCCATTCCTGAAAAGCCCACGTCGTCTCGCCGTGGAACGTGACCTGGGCCGCTCAAGTCAGGCACCGCGCGGCTGCGACGAGTCAACCCGTAACAGGTGGCTGCAAAGG
>FSZZ01000020.1_pt1 | contig 9049 bp, 3 predicted proteins | sample 1638981 | NCBI WGS metagenome assembly FSZZ01 (sample SAMEA3914812, study PRJEB12502) | metagenome | biome: forest; material: soil | place: Canada | collected 2011-07-07 | depth 0.1 m | reverse complement strand
CCGAACTCGTTTACAGGGAAGCCCGACCAACTATACCACCCAGCATCCTGCTATCTACCCATTCGTCAACCCGGGCATGCAACGCTGCTAAAAAAAAAAAGAACTGAAAATCAAAGAACAAATGAAAAAAAAATTTGCGTGAGGAGCCTCGTCATGATTCTAAAAGATACATGCGTTGGGGTAACTTCTTGGAGGGAAGAAGAAAAGGGAATGACGCATAAAATCGAAGTTGTCGTGATGCAGAAAAAGGATCAAAGAGCCTCCCGAGCCAGCTGGTTGTGAAACATGCAGTCTTGCGTTTCCAGTCCCATCTCTCGTTCTACCAAAAAAACAATATCAGCTTTTCTCCGTCCTTAGACCTTGTCCCTGGTCTATATATGCGCATCGCCGAGCTCAATCGGCTGAGACATTGGAGCGGGAGGCCAAGACCAGCTCGGCGCTGCCTTAGTCTCAACTAACGAGTAAAAACACAGGTTATTGGTTCGATCTGTATTCTTCCAAATGTAGATAGAGTTCCGCACCCGCAGAATCACACTGGCCATCCGCTCGCAGTTATTCCAGTTTTGGACTTGAAAGCGGACTAAGCTGGTCCAGAGGCGCGGTATGCAACGCCGGCTTCTGAGCAGAAGCCGCCAGCTGGCCTTTGGCCTTCTTCTCCAGCACGCCACGCACCCACTGGGCGACTTCTTCGTCACCGTCGTCTCCTCCATCGAGGCTCAATGCACCAGTTGCGTCGGCGAGACTATCATCAGCGGCAGCATCTTCTGCCTCGGCATCCTCGGGGATTGTGTTGGGATGCGTGAGAGGGTTGATCCATGGATGCTGCAGGAGCATGGGGTACGTGTGCCGCTTGGTTGGGTTCTTGTTCAAGCACGATTTGACGAAATCACGTGCCACGGCTGAGTATCCTTCGCTTGGGAGATCTGGTGGGTCGCCTTCGACGATGGCCTTCACAGAGGGCGGATCAGCGGCTGGGGATACAAGGGGGGGGGGTCTGGGAGAAGGTCTGGGAGAAGGGAAATGAGATTGTAAACTTACGCTCAACTGGCTGAAGATGGTGCTGGAGACCTCCGCTGGGTACGGATACTTCCCCATGGCACACTCGATGATGGTCAAGCCCAGGCTCCAGATGTCGCTCTGGACGCTGTAGGTGCCTGCCGCGCCGCCGCCGACAGCGCTCATGCCGCCGCCGCTGATGCGCTCGGGTGCCATGTAGCTCTGGCATCCAATGTTCGTCTTGGCGATGCTGGCGACCAGATTGCCGGACACACCAAAGTCGCAAATCTTGATTTGCCCCCGCGAGTTCGCGAGAATGTTGGTCGGCTTGACGTCTCTGTGGATGATGTTGTGGTCATCCTTCAGCGCCTTCAAGCCCATGATGGTCGAATAGGTGATCTTGCGGAGGACTGGCTCCGGTATACCGCCAGCGTACAGCTTGTCGATACTGCCACCGTCCATGTACTCGATGCACATATAGACGGCGCCTTCCTGATAGAACGCGCCATAGAAATCGATGATATATGGCGAGACGCATTCGTGGAGGATCACGAGCTCCTTGAGAATGGTCGCAAATTTGGCTTCGTCGAGCTCGAGGCGCAGCTCCTTCATCGCCATCACTACACCGGATGTGTTAGAGCTGGGCGGCGGCGATAGAGGGGACGCTTCCGAGACGGATCCATCTTTCTCTGATCCAGAGGGCTGCCGAGAGTTTGTCCTGAATTGGCTAAGACCCTGACCAAACCGCGGCACTTTGGCTCGCGAGTGCCGCACTTTGTACACTGTACCGTAGTTGCCCTTGCCCAGCTCGTCCATGACTTCGGTCTCGTCAAGGGAGATGGAAAATGTCTTGCCGTTGGCGAAGTTGACGCCTGTTCTCGTGATTGTCGCCGCGCCCTCGAATGTGATCCAGCCCTTCTCGGCATCAATGTATTTATTGAAGTCGCTCAGCTTGGAGCCTCGGCCCTCACCGTTGATGGCGGCCTTTTGGTTAGCCCCTCCGTTGAGATCCGAGAGCTTGGGCGTCGCCGTCCCGGAGCCTGGGGTGCTGGATCCGAGATTCCCAAGCTTCATCGCCCTCCTCTCGCTCAGGCTCGGGGCCTTCTTAGCTGTTGCTACGTGGGGCACCACCGGCGCCGACTTTGGGAAGTTTCCGGGGAGCGGTCGGCTCATCCCGGGTGGCATTCGCAAGTTTCCTGGTACACCACCGGCGAAACCACCACCCATACCCATGTGCATTCCTCCCATCGGCCCCATCGAAGACGCGGAACCGCTTATTGGCGAGCCGTGGCCCGGACCCATCCCGCCGGGCTGCATGCCGAGCGAGGAGAGCCCAGGCATGTTGGGGATGCCTGACCGTTGTGCCTGCAAGGCTCGCGCCTTCTGCATGAGATCTGATGGTAGGTTGGTAGCGCTCACGGGTAGCCGCCGAGCGCTACTCAGCGTGCCACTGACCGTCGAGGTGGGATGCATAAATGCGGAGTTCTGGGGGTCGGAAACAGTTCGTAACGAAGGAACTCGGCGTGGTGTATCACCCCAGAGGGGCGAGGAGGAGCTAGGTGAGCCATCATAGCCCGAACTGGGATGGTCGTACGGCGTGCTCGACTCCGAGTCAAAGCCCGGCGAACCCGGGTTGCTGCTGTCCTCGTCGGGCGTGACGGGTGGGGGTTCCGAATGATGACCCGACATCTCCACCGCCGGCAAGAGCAGTCAGAGGGTATGGTGTTGAAGGAAACGTGTCGTTTCTATGTCCTGGCCTGTGTGTTGTCACCACGTTCTCGCGACTCGGACTGCTGCGTGTTCGTCCAAAGCGGCGAGAGGCGGGGTGGGAGAGCGAAGGAGTGGAGTTGGCCAGAAAGAGTACGGGATTGCCACGGTTGTTGGCGATGCGCTCCCCGGGATACCAACTGGGATGTTTATGCTTTTCGAAGAGGAGTCTCGAGTACGAATCGCTGGACGCGTAGGCTGCTGGGGAGGGATATGTCCCAAGGCCAGGAGACGCTCGACGTTGTGCAATTTGCCCCGCACCAGACTTCTACTATGCCGTTCCCAATATGCCTGGGATGGCCTCAACTTATTCTTGCGAAGGTAGGCACCATATACGCTTATCGCTAGGTCAGGCCCGTGAGGTACGAAGTTTCGGTGGGAGGGGGGGTATCGTGGCTGGTTCGAGCAGTTCTGGTGGTCTCTTTGTCGCGGGAAATGGGAGAGATCGCTTCGACGGAATCGCTTGTCGCTTGCAATGCGAAGAGCTTAGAAGGCAGATGCCGGGGATCGCTAGACGAGCGGCCAATGAATCGAACGCAATGCGTTTAGACCGAGAGGTTGCACAGTCAGACGTTCGATAATGTTTTCAGATTCGCAAAATTCGGGCCTTGTAGCCAGGTATTCGGAGCGACCGAAACCAGAGAAAAGATTTGAGTAGGTAATTATCGGGGAGTACTTTTAGTTCGAATTGCTCGGTCGAGGGCGGGTTGTGGAGGAGGCAACGTTTTTTTTAAAAAGTGGGATAGACGGCTGCCGCTCGTCTTCTTCACAAGTAAGAACGACTCTCACGTAGAGCCGTAAGCACCGGATTGATTGATTCTCTGATACTTTTGCGATAATCTTGGCCGAGAAAAATCTCGACTAGAAGAAGCTCAACTGTCAGGGACCAAAAACCGACTAGCACCTGGGCCTCAGTTGCCAGGCCCTTTGTTAGGTATCTGAGATTGGAGTATGCGATGCTGTTGCAGATCTTGGGAGCCCAACTTTCCCACCCGTTGTTTCATGGAAGCATACAATTTTCGACAATTTGCTGAGGGCAAAGGAGAAGCGAGCAAGGAGAGAAGGCGGTGATATTGTCTAGGGTACGAAGAAGAGAAAAAGAGGAGGAGGCTCGGGGATGGAGGAGTGTCAAATGGGATAGGGCTCGGCGTCGAGGAAAGATCAGACTTGCCAACATTCCCATGCGAGCTAACGGTTACCTATCGAGCCTATGCATAGCCTGCAGCAAAAAGTTGATGGCAATGTTACCTCAGAGGCGACTCCGACTCTCTAACCCTCGTCGTCACCGGCCCGTAGAGCTTGGACATGCATCTCGATAAGACCCTCCAAAGGGGCTGCGATGACGTTTTCCAAGCTGCGGTTCGAGATGCATGTCCCAATTCGGGCCAGTGACGTTGTGCGGCCCAACGATCTGGCCTCTCCACTTAGGCCAACTTCGGGTAAGGATTTGCACTTTTGCAGAGCCCGCTCCTTTGCCCGCAGTGCCCCTCCATCCAACAGAGCCATGAGAGCGAAGGGGCAAGGGGGGGGGGGGTCAGCGGGAGGGAAGTCAACGAGGAGAGCACTAACGGGATGATGATGGACTTGCCGGATCGTTGATTTGCAGCGATCAGTATCAGAATCCAATGTCCATCAACTGCCATTTCGTCGCTCCTGAAACACTAGCGGCGACCGAGAAACAGCACGCGAGGGCTGCTCGGCTGGTAAGAGGATCAAATTCATCATCGACGCCCTCTGATACTTTGGTATATGAGGGATGACCACCGTCACTGGTTTCCTATTTCTTCCTTCCTACGTACCTGTACCTTGGGTACGCAAGCTACGTACTTTCTTGTATATGCACAGCAACACAAGGTACATACACGAGATACATCACCTTGACCTGCTTCACGCGGTTGGTTGTTCGAGTAGCTACATCTAACCATTTATACATACTATGTACGGCGTACATACGGCGTATGTACATGCATTGCAGACATCTTCGAAGCGACCAGAGAGTCTGAGACCCTGCTCAACGACAGCCGGGGAAACCTTGCCCAAAGGAGAGTCCGCCGTGAGACACGGACTTAAAGGTGGCGTACTGCTACATCTCATCCACTGCGCCTTGGTGCCCAGCTTGTGCCCGCATTCCCGTCCCTACGTGCCTCATTTCTGGGAAGAAACAAGAAATTCGGGCATGATGTTATTTTGGACAGTGTAACTAGCCGTTCAGCACTTAGTAGAGTGCCCCATCGAACCTATTTTGGTTCAGACTCTGAACCAGCCAACCAGATGTCGAGGCGTCTACCGGGGTCCCCCCTCCAGTCTGTGATGAAATCAAGAACGAACTGCAGCGTGCATACATCAGCTTGATCAGGATCATCCTCCTTTTCATTGTTTGGCGGTGGCTTAGCTCCGGTTGCTGCATAGGCGTGAGCGTCGAGTGTGACTTTGTCCCCCTGGGTTGTCTCGTCGTGATGTGTACAGTAGACATATCGGTCCCAACAAACTCTTCTACCGAGACGCCCAAGATGCCCAAGACGCTCAAGGCTACGTCTGCCAGCGCCGCGCGCACTGCTGCAAACTCCTATTGAGCGGATGCGCAGATTTAGAGCCGAACAGTTGACGCCGAGGTGGTCACCAAGGCACCTGCAAGCTGCAAGCTGCTTATTCACAATAAAATCGATCTTGTACTATCGTCTTGCTCCACAGACTTCCCTTTGCCAGACAAGCCAGACTCTCCGGCCAGAGAAACGCCTCCCCGTCCTTGAGTGCCGGAGAAGGGCATTTCGGTGGGTTGCCAGTTTCCCGGAGAAGTGGAACCTCCGGGACCGTCTGACAGTGCCAGTTTTCTGAGCTGCCAGAAAAACTGTACAGATATATCAGAGCAGCCTAACGCTGGAGGCATCTACGTGGCCGCACACCTCTGACTGGACGAAAAGACTGCAGAGCATCCCAGTGTCCGCTTGCTGAGAAGCCTTCCTTGCCATCGTGTGTCGCAGTTAACTCAGACAAGGCGGGACATGACAGGGCTAATTCTGTGAAATGAGAATTCCCAGTCAGCTATTGTGAGCCAGAGAGCGGACCAACGAGGCACTCGATTTATATCCAAGCAAGTAGCGGAGCAGGCCAGGTAAATCCCTCGACGTCAGGCATCGTTGATTCTATCGCCGGTCCGTTGGTCAATGCAACCCCGCTGCCCTCCCACAAAGGGCTCGAACGAACTGGGGTTTCTGGGGAGGCTCGGAGGCTCGGGAGGCTCAAAGTTCGTCATAATGGGCCGCACGTTACCAAAGAAGAGCATGGAGCCCCAGTATTCAGCGGATATGGTCCACGCCTCTAGCTCCATCAGTGCCAACAGTGCCACGAATCACTAGCACAGGCCAAGTGGACAAACTGGCAGGGAGTACTCCGACGTTGGGCGCAACCCCAGAACATCATTTCCCTTACCACAAAGCACCACACGATGGTATCGATAAGTTGCTGAGAAATGAGCCTTTTTCGACATGCACCCCCCGATGCTCTATCTATCGTGAAGCTGGTACGCGATGTTCCCTCTCTGGCTTCTATCCCACGCCCGGCACGGTGGACTCCGTCTCCCCCGTGTCTTGGTGGCAAAAGAAGCGCGGGTTAGTGGCGCCTTACACGTCTTAGTTGATTAATGCGCCGACGAATGATATCCCTGGTAGAGGCAACGGGGGGGCAATTACCAGACGCAATGGCGTGAGGAAACGATAAAGAAGAGATTTCACTCAATGTGACTGACTGTCTTGTGTCTTGCAGGAAGCCGTTTTGATGAAGGTAAGATATCGTACTTGGATTTATTCTGCGCTTTTATGCAAAATGACCATGGAGAGGTGTGTGTGTGTGTGTACGTGTGTATGTATGTATGTCTGTTGTACCTTACAGATCCGGAACTGAAGGGCCAAGAGAAGAGGGTCTGGGTCCAGGAACAGAGAGCTTGTTCAGCTCTGCCCACGAAGTTGGTTGCGTGTCCCACCCTCTCTCTCCAAGATCCAACCCACCCGGAGGTTATACCTTGTCATAGATAGCCCTTAGATAAGGTAAAGTGCCGGCCGTCCCAGGTTACCTAGCGACTTTGTTGCTTATCGTTGGCCTCTTCCTTCACCTCACAATTGCGACAAAATGGGTTGACGCAATCCCGGCTGAAAACTGCCCAATTGAAGTCGAATTCCCTTCTTGCTTTTTCTCTATCCATATTTTCCCGACCTGCGCTCTTTTTTCATACCCAATTTATCTTTACTCTCTCCGTCCATCAACTGCGCTGTGAAGTGGCGAATCCACCACGCATCGAGAGGCTGGTGAGGGACGATTCGAGTCCAAGAGCTTTAGCTCGACGCCGTATCATCTAGAGGCAACGACGACTCGACGACTCGACGACACAGCCTCCCTTGGTCTCTATTGGCAAGGCGACCAGGCATACGGCCTCCCACCAAGCCCGAATTCTTATCAAGCCACATACCCTTTTACTTTTCATCCTCTCCTTGCTTCCGAGTCCCATCAGCAAAGTTCGCTCGCCATCGTCGAGCCCCATCTATCATGGGATTCCTCGAGATACGATCGCCCGCGTCGCTGCGGCTCAGCATGGAGGACCAAGGCTTCCCGATGGGCCAATTTGACGGGGGCGTCCCTTCGCCCTTCGTCGTATTCAAGAAGAAGACGCACGATTCGCACCCGTCATTCGACCACCTAGTCCTGCTCGTCTTCGAGGCCGTCATGGAAGTCGTGTGCGTCAGTCTGCCCGGTTATATCATCGCCCGGCTGGGCCACTTCGACGCCGATAAGCAGAAATTTCTCGCCAACCTCAACGTGATGCTCTTCACGCCTTGTCTCAGTATGTAGATCCCATCCTGTTTTTCTCTCGTTGCGCCCCGCGGGTGAGCGACGCAGAGTTCGGACGAGTAACTGACTCGGCATCCCTAGTCTTCACGAAGCTCGCGTCGCAGCTCAACGCCGACAAACTCGTCGAACTCGCCGTCATCCCCTTCATCTTCGTCATCCAGATTGCCGTGTCCTACCTCGTCTCGAGAATCGTTTCGAAGTGCTTCGGGTTCAACAGCCGCGCCTCCAACTTCGTCACCGCGATGGGCGTATTTGGCAATTCCAACTCGCTCCCCATCTCCTTGGTCATGTCGCTCTCGCAGACGATCCAAGGCCTGCACTGGAGCAAGATCAAGGGCGACAACGACGACGAGGTTGCTGCGCGAGGCATCCTGTACCTGATGATCTTCCAGCAGCTGGGACAGCTGGTCCGATGGAGCTGGGGCTACCACGTGCTGCTAGCACCCAAGGACAAATACGAAGAATACGCCAACGAGGCAGTCGAGGAGGGTCGCCGCGCCTATCAGGGGCAGGATGTCCAAGACGAGGAAGAAACACGCGGTCTGATCGACGGTATCGACTCCCCTCCCGGCGAGGAAGCGGAGGACGAGGACCTCTCGCAGAAGAAGGCACGGCATCACTACCGCAACATGACACACTCTTCTGACTCCGATACCTACGAACCCGCCGGTCGGACTCCTGTCGCAGGAACATCCCGGGCCTCCCCGAACGACTCCGAGGACGACGAATTCGACGGGCCGAGGAAGGGAAATGAGAGCGACTTGGCGAACCGGACGGGTCTCCATCCCGATCTCGACGACGGAGACAGCGCGTTCGAGGGAATCTACACGTTCCCGCGCATCCGTAACACCGATGAGCCGGAAGTACCACCAGGGATTAAGGGTCTGGGGACACGAACGTGGCGGACCCTTCGTAGGACACGCACCCAAGTGTGGCGGGATGTTTCGAGCACCGGACGCAAGGCCTACGATGTGCTCCCACCTGGACTCCAGACCGCCCTGCGTGCCGCGTACGCCGGGTGGCTGAAGGTCTACAACTTCCTCTGGGAGTTTATGAACCCGCCGCTGTGGGCGATGCTCATCGCCGTGCTCGTCGCCTCGATCCCGGACCTGCAGAAGCTCTTCTTCAAGGAGGGAAGCTTCATCAAGAACAGCGTGACCAGCGCCGTCACCTCGTCCGCCGGCGTGGCGGTGCCGCTGATACTGGTGGTTCTCGGCGCGAACCTGGCGCGCAACACGCAGAAGCGAGGCTCCGACGCGGACCCCGAGGAGCGCGAGATCGGCACCAAGCTGCTCGTCGCGAGCCTCATCAGCCGCATGCTCCTGCCGACGCTCCTCATGGCGCCGATCCTGGCCCTCATGGCCAAGTACGTGCCCGTCAGCATCCTCGACGACCCCATCTTCGTCATCGTGTGCTTCCTCCTCACGGGCGCCCCGAGCGCGCT
>FSZZ01000166.1_pt1 | contig 9355 bp, 11 predicted proteins | sample 1638981 | NCBI WGS metagenome assembly FSZZ01 (sample SAMEA3914812, study PRJEB12502) | metagenome | biome: forest; material: soil | place: Canada | collected 2011-07-07 | depth 0.1 m | reverse complement strand
TGGTGAAGCTAACTGAGACTTGCATTCCCAAGCGAGACGGTGATTTAGTGATTGGCCAGCATTAAGCGAGAAAGCCAGACAGGGAGAGCGCTCCACCCCCCGGGAAGGGAAATCTAATAAGACTAGTCGTAAAAAGCGCGAAGTTGGATGCCGACCCGATCCCGGGAACTATGAGTACTTGGTACGTTTGTTGGATGCTACCATGCCAATATCTCTAATTTGGTCGACGCAGAGCGAACAATTTTGCTTCTTTCTTCTTTTGTGTGGACATGCTGTTTCCCCCCTGCCGTTGAGACTTGATCATGAAGCCGGGGAGAGGGGGAGGAGAAAAGGGAACTTGGGAAACGTGCTTCGGCTGCCAGTGTCTACGGATCACGAACAAGCAACAGCGGCAGCAGCAACAGCAGCAGCAACACGTCCCGGGCTCCTGGTACAGGCAAGAGCCCGCTTGATACTTTCAAGGTTTTTTGGAGGGCAAATGGCTATCTGGTCTCGTGCACTACGGCTGGAGTCGCCCGCTAAGTACCACCAATGACATGAAAGAAGTGTGGTTCCTCTATAAGTCACCCAAGACAATTTGCCCAGTTACGTTGGTAGGTGTACATCCAGGATGGCCAGGCCATTCGACGAGACCGTTTATCCCATCAATAAAGTTCTTACCATCCAAGCGCGCGAGCGGGTGTGCGCGCGGGTAAGTGTATGTATTCCTATGTCCGCTCTCAATATTTCATCGTTATAATATTCCCTTTCTGCTGCGTTCGCGTCCTGAAACAATGGCATATCCCAGGTGATTGACTAGCCGCACTGCCACTTTAGTTAGCTTAGCACTCGAAATAACCCGGGGTACTGAGGGGGGTACATGTTCTACAGTGGCTCAGTAAGGTACCTTCGATAACCCAAAAAAGAAAAAAAAAAGAAAACAAAAAAACCAAAGGCAGCCGCGCGCCGTTAAGAACTAAATTAGGGGGAAGAGTGAGAGAGGAAGCAAGTTGAAGATTCCAATCCTACACTGCAGGTTCGAATTTCCATATCCGTCCATGGGCAAACAAGGTACTGCACTGTGGCTTACTGTAGCTTACTGTAGCTACGTAAGTAGTCCAGTAAGATGATTTAGCCAAAATTTCCTTCTTTAACCCCCCCCCCTCTCTCAAACCCCCTTGTATCTCCCTGTTCCGTCCCGCTGGATCTCCCGACTGGGCCCCGTGCACGCCGCCAGGCGTCATTCGGCAGGGGAGTTCGTTCGTTTAAAATTGTCGAAATAGGGCTTAGCGCCGCAACCCCACAAGGTTTACAGGGTAAAGGCTATCGTCACCTTACCCGGCATTCTGCATCTCTACCGTTCCGGACGTGTTGAACAATTTCCGTCCCGAAGCAGGCCCAACGGTCACAACCACAACCACATATCCACTAAACGCATACACGTACAAAAGGCACACACGCACAAACGTCACGGCCTGAAATGTGGCAATGGTATCATGATCTTAGAACACTGCTGTGGTCCCGAGACATCAGCAACCGCCGCTGTTTTGCAGTACAGTACGCCGCTTAGAAGCATTGGCGCCATGCTAGAGTTTGTATGTAGAATTCTGGTGCTCCACGTTACAGCGTCTTTGTGGGCACACCTTCGCTTGTTTATTCCCTCTTCTCCCTAATAATATTCTTCTTCTGATATACTTGTTTCCTCTTCCGCCCCCTAATTCGCGCGAGCGGCATCCTGCACAGCTATGTCTCCGAGGATCTTACAACGAGGCCCAAGCTACTTGCAGTCCCCCCAGTCCGGTCGCGCCTAGCTGCAGCTGTACATATACCACACCTGAATCGTGACATCGGCGGAATAAGTCATCCTGACTGTTAGCCCGTAGCATGCCAACGCAGGGAGGGGCCCGGGCCTGGAACATCGACCAGGTTAAGTACCCCTCCGGTGCGCGGCGATCTCGCCATGACGATGCGTATGTCCTCGCTGATACCGTCTGGATTGAGCTTCCTGTTTTGGAAGTATTGATCCAGCTCCCGCGGAGGTCTACACCCCTCCTGCTCGCCGTGACCGTTTAAGAATTGCTGGTCTCGGATGCATGCTTGTATAGCTCCGTCAGATTGAACCTCTTGAACTCATCCCAATCTCCGTCCACTACGCTCATGCCGCAGACATTCTGGAAGAAGCATGGTCAGCTGGGGCTCCCCATGCAGGAGGAATCTCATGTTCGTATTCGTACCTTGAAGATGTCGATTAGAATCACCTTATCCGGTGAATCGAGGCTGACCTTGTGCCGCTGGTCGTTGATGAGACCGGCAATGCGTTTAATGACCGTGTCTCGATCAAGTGTGCTGTGGTTCCGTATCGTGGGCCGAATGGCATACTGCAAGAGTTCCATGCTTAGCACGGGGTATACCCAAATTGAGGAGGATAAATCTACCGCAAACCTACCGTGTACGGCTTAATATTCTCCAGCACGGGCGGTTTCGGTTGAGACGCCGCACGCGTGAGGGTAAGATCATCGCCCCCTTGGCCGCCGTCCTTGGCCTCTGTCTCCCCAGCGGAAGATGACGACTCAGCAGCGGGTGCCCCCAGCTCTTCGTTCTTCCCTTGGCTGCCGCCCAGGTCAAAGTAAGGGGCCAAGACTGACTGAGCCACCTCGAGTAAGCCTTGTTCAGTAGCTTTGCCCGAGAAAACGATGGGTGTGAATCGGTTAAGGTAGCGGCTCTTCCTCTTGGAGATGTCGGAGCAGGTCTTTGCGTCGACGCAAATTCGTCTCACGAATTCCACCGGTTCAATAGGAGGTCTTGTCTTTACGAATAAGAGACAAGAAATATCCATCTTGGCCGCCTGGATCACTTGGTCGGCTGCCGCCTCCTTACGGGCATTGATGGCTGCGACCTCCTTCTTGATGGCCGCTTCAATATCCTCGGGCTCTTCATCGTCGCCTTCTGCCACGGCATCGGATTTTATTCCGTGCACAATTTCTGCGTACTACATGATTTTGGGCGAATTAACGGGAAGCCTTCAGCATGGCCATACAAACAGTTGTAGCAGGGCTGCCGAGGAACGAGGCAAAACGGGACAAACTATACAAGGCCTTGGGCCACATACCTCTTCGAATATGCTTATGACCTCCCTGACGGCCCTGCTCTCTTGGCCCCTAGCACATGTCACCCACACACCGACATCTCCTGGCTGGGGGATGTCGTGATGCGACAAAACAGATTTCGATTTTTGATGCGGTGTCTGCCACTTTCCCCCATTCCCCATCTACTCGCAGAGTCAGCGACAATTAGACAAGCGCCCAAAACCGTCTCATCTTATATAGTGAATCAGTTCCTCGAAGTCGATAATACGCACCCTCTTTTTCTTCCGTGCATCGTGGTCATTCGAGCCATCTGGTGGGCCGCTCTTCCGCTTGTTGCCCTCGGCCATTCTATATAGGTTGACCAGAGCTCTCAAGGTTGGGAACTGCGAGACGAGACTGCTGTAGACTACCTGTTGGGTATACTTTCGACAGTGGGTGATCCAGGTAGCCTGTGAAGAGATTAACCTGGCTGGTGTGTAAATTTCTCTAACGCATGCACCAAAGAGGAAATTCGTTTACTATCGCCGAGCGGGTTTGAGCGTTTGTAGCTGGAGACCCACGTATCACGTGCCCTCATTTTGTTTTCTTTGTCTAAGCACTCCCTGAACAAGCCACCCGTACTTGTGTTGCCATATCTTTCCGTTACCTCAATTGTTTCTCGCCATGTAGGCAACGCCTTAAAAGAGATGATCGCAAAATACGAATTACATGGCCAGAGATTCCAGAGCATCAACGACACCGATGGTGCCTGAAACGGCCCTAGGTGCGAGGCGCTGAAAATGCACTTCCCTTTGAAGACAACCAGGATCGTTCATCCCGTTCGTATAAGCAAGTCTATATCATCGATTTTGGTGATGGTCTAGTAAAAAAGATATCGAGAGGAGATTCTTCCCAATCCTCACTAAAAAAGGTACCGAAATAGCCGCGTAGATGCTCCCACCATCTCCTGTCTAATGCGCCTTGTCGCTGGTGATGCTCCCATATTTCTACAGTGCTGTACAGAGGTCTACAGAGCCAGGGATCTTCTGGAAGACCCTGTTCACATAATTTTCGTGTTACTGTGGTGGATTCGCGTCTTAGTCGCAGCTGCCGTCCCGCCACCCCGTCCGCCACCTTTCCTCCCACTTGGCACAGTCGAAGGTAGGCTTGCCCAGCTTCTTGTTGACATCGTTATGCGCTCGGCAGAGCCACTGGCCGAAATCTTCGCGGCTGCCCGTCTCTATGGTCTCCTTCTTCATGTACTGCTGGAAGTCCTCGGCGCAGACCCAGCAGGGGTAAAGCTTGGCAAAGAATTTGAAGAAGCCTCGCAGATCATCTTGCTCCGATGATGTCGGTGTTTTGGGATAGGTAGCGGCAATGGAGTGCAGCAGCGTCCAGGTGCTGCGACCAAGCTCTTCCACGTCGGGAGGGCAGTCTTTCCGTATGGTCGGCGCCGCTGCGGCCGTCTTGAGCGACTTGGTCTGCGACGAGAAGGCAGCTAATGAATTGCAGGTGCGACAACTGCGCGATAAAAATGTCAGCGAAAATCCCCACGGATTCCTGGACATAGCCCTGGTACGTACGGTTTGCCATCTTTGCCAAGGACGAGGCCTTTGGGCAGTTTCCCGTGAGCCCCAGTTGATGCGACGCCGCTGGCTCCCGCCGCCGACGTCTCCCCAGCACTGACATTGGATTCTCCCTTGTCGTCCGACATTTCAGCCAGTGAGAAGGCTGATTCTTGCAGCTTCTCAGCTCGTGCTCGTAGCAGCCGTAGGAAGTTGGACTTTTGGGGAACGGTGTTTCATGCGGAAAGCAGCGCAATTTGTCAGCCTTCCGAGCAGAATCACGCTGCTGGATAGAAAAAGAAGCGGGCCCGGCGCATAGCCTTATCGATAAAGCTGTAGTGGGGGCTGGTGGCGGCGGGCCGCCGACAACGTGGACTAATAAATTAGAGAGGTAAATTGTAGATGCTTGTAGGCAAGGTTAAGGTACTGGGTGGTTTTGTCCTTATCAAGCAAAGCATCTGGCTGGCAAAAGCTACCACCATACCTTACCTTGGAATCACCGTGAAGCCAACAACTGCGGTATCTGCTTCAAGGCACATTCTCTCAGCCAGGTGCCAAGCCGCTGTAACTACTGAAGCTCAGTGGACAGTTGAGAGGCCCTCCTGGGTAAGGAACAAAGGTCACAGTGCTCACGATTTCTTCCCTGTTCGGCATTTGACATCGGTGCCAGTGCCTTGGAGAGGGGAATCTTGGAGAATTCGACTGCGATTCGCGGCCGGAGTAACGGGGGTCAGATTGCTCCTGTATCGAACTCGATAACGATGTCTGGATCCACAGACTCGAGTAGCCCGGCGGAAAAGATCCCAATTTTTCTCCTCAAAACGAAATCGGTTGCCGGTGACGCCTACGAGGACCTCTTCAGTGCTCCGCGCGACGGCTTTGAGTTCGCACCCACCTTCGTCCCCGTTCTTGAGCACCGCTTCTTGGATGACGGGCTTCATGAGATTCGGGGTCATCTCCGGGGGAAAAGGATAGCCAAGAGTCCCGGCAGTTCATATGGAGGGCTGATATTTACCTCCCAGCGGGCGGTTGAGGCCTTCTCTAAACTCGTACAGGATGAGCCCGAGAGTGGTAAGTCTAGCCATTTTTTTCACGCGTGTGCGCCAGGGTTGACCTGTACTTGACTAAACATGGGGTCAGATCGAGAGTCTTGGGCTCGTCTCAGCGACGTCCCCGTATACAGTGTTGGGCCGGCGACGACACGAGCCCTCAAAGCCATCCCCCTCGTACCACCTCTGGCAGTATTTGGTGAGCATACCGGGAACGGTGAGAACTTGGCCAGCTTTATACTCGAGCACTATGCCGAGTGGTACCATGACCGGTCTGCCAAACCGCCTTTACTGTTTGTAGTTGGTGAGCAGAGGCGAGACATCATACCCAAGATGCTAATGGATGACAACCTTCCCTCGGAAAGAAAAATCAAGGTCGACGAGATCGTGGTCTATGGGACTGGCGTGATGGAGTCATTCGAGGAAGATTTCGCCAAGAAATTGAACGAAGTTGAGGGCTCTACTTCCCAGTGGGTTGTTGTGTTCTCGCCAACAGGATGTGAGAGCATGCTGCGAGCACTGAACATGTTGGATGAGACAACCCGCAGGGCACAGCCCAAGGCAGACAGCCGGAAGACATTTGTCGCGACTATTGGGCCGACTACTAGGGACTATCTGAAGGGAACATTTGACTTTGAAGCAGATGTCTGCGCATCGAAGCCAAGCCCGGGAGGGGTCTGGGACGGGATCACCACGTTCATTCTACACCCCAAGGGCAATTCAGCATAACATGTCATTAAATGACTCACCAGGCCTAGAGAGGAAGGAATCCAAAGTCTCTCCCTTCGCAATATCATCTCTTTGATACTCATTGTTCGCCTGCGCCCCATCGAGGTATGGGAAGCACTAGGGCCGAAACCAAGTGAAAGGTCTAAAGAATCAGGCATTTTCCCGCTGTTGCGTCTCCGTAGCTCCTGACTGCAATCATGCGACTGTATATCGCGAGATTACCGGGGTCTGTACAGTCTATGCTGAGCATTGGGCTCCAAAGGTAAAGGCAAGGTATTAACTGTATGTCGTACCTTAAGTGTAAGTACTCGGTATAGGTCCTTAAGGTAGTTAAGCACTAGGTACCCTAGAGTTTTGAGATTACGCAGGCAGTCCCAGCCTGTGGCCCCACTTCGCCAGGTGGAGGCGTTGGAAACGCTGACCTCATATGATCAGACAACCTGGGTGGCGTTTCGCGGGGTACCTAAAATCGATCGGCTTGTGCCAAATACGTACGAAGTACCTTCTGGTACCTCGTTTTGTAAGGCTCTCCAACATCAAGTTTAGGTCGTCCGGAAAGCAAAAGGTACCTTAAGCTGTACCTGGCTTTGTCCGTACTGCCAAGGCCTTAACTTACACCATCCTTTAAACCCAGAGCTTTCTACACCTCGACCTTGGGGAAGCGGCGGGTGGCCGCAACGCATTTCGTCAAGTGTCGTACTAGAGTTCCATATTGCTCCGTGTCGTTCCCCAGCGTTTGTTCAACCACATCCATCTCGGGCCCCCCTTATACGGACTCCAAGCGATACCTCTGCAAGAGCCGGTGAGTGCGGTGCCCAGCGGTCTCGTTGTTCTCACAGAAGGAAGAAAGAAAGAATGGACGAAAACCTTGTCTAACTCTGCCCAGACAGCCGTAGCTCTACTTCAACCGATTCCACTCCCGTCGTCGCGGTCTGCTGCACACGTCTAAGCAGAGGTTGCGCTTCGCCACGGCTCCGGACCCCCGTTGCGTCTTTCCCCTGAAGCCTCTCTGGACAGATCTTTCAAGACGATGACCGACCACCACGTCCTCTCGGATAGCCCTCGCCATCCTCGATCTCCCTCCGAGTCGCCTGCCGCATCGTCCGGTGCCCTGACCCCTCCCGAGTCGTCGGCTAGCAATTCGACCTTCCTTTCTTCCTCCATGTCGGGCATATGGGGCGGCTTGGTTCGGCGATTCTCTTCGGACACGGCGACCCATTTCAACCCACCGCCCAAGGGCCATCACGGCCCGCTCCACCATTCCCAAACAGCTCCACTACCGAGCTCCGATAATAATGGCATTGACGGTGTCTACACGCCGCCCCAAATCCACAGGACGGCCTCGCCTTTGCGACCTCCGCCTCTCGAGCCTCTGGTGCTGAAGGGATTCCGCGACGATACCACGGCGGAGGCTAGGCTCCTCACCACCACCATAGCCGAGGAGTTGCGCATCATGGTCCCCGCGCGCCTTACAATTGTCGATGAATGGAATCTAGTCTACAGCCTCGACCAGGACGGCGCGAGCTTGACGACCTTGTATGAGAAATGTGCGCACTACGAAGGGAGGCGCGTAGGCTTTGTCTTGGCGGTGAAGGACTGTGAAGGAGGTGTGAGTTTTGACCCTCTTGGCTACCCACGAGTCCTCCACGCGCATGTCTGTCCCGCGCGCTCGCTAACCCAACGCTTCTGCCAGATCTTCGGCGGTTATCTCTCCGAGTTTCCGCACCCAGCCGCCAAGTACTTCGGCACCGGGGAATGCTTTCTGTGGCGAGCCTCGGTCATGGCGTCCCTCCCGCCACCGCCATCTGCCGATACGACGCACCTCACCGGACGCTCAACCACCATAGCTTCGTCTTCGTCCACCTCTGTGCAAAGCGACCTGCTCTCCCCCGCCAACAGTGAACATTTCGGAACGCCAGTTCCGCCGTCACCCTCAATACGCTTCAAGGCCTTCCCTTACTCAGGTGTTAACGAATACTACATGCTTTGCGAGGCGCATTTCCTGAGCATGGGAGCTGGAGACGGCAAGTACGGCCTCTGGCTCGACGATGGCCTCGTGAAGGGCATCAGCTCCACCTCTCTGACCTTTGGCAACGAGCAACTGAGCGACGAAGGCGAGAAGTTTGGTATCCTCGGCGTGGAGATGTGGGTCATTGGCGCCAGCGGCCCGTGAGACAGCTGTCTCGGGGAGACACACTTTGGTACCGGATCAACTGGCGGCAGAGCCGCGCGCGGATCGAACTGGGCGACCCGACCAGCTGTCGGCATCCCTGACGCTGGCATGTCCACCGTGGGCGTTCACGCTCTCCCGGGTAGGGAAAAAGTGGGCTGACGGAGCCAGAGATCTAGGCGAGGCGAATGGGCGTTATAGGGGTGAAACAAGAGGACACTGCGCTCCACGGAGAAAGGAATCACAAGGTCTAACATGGATAGGAGCAGGAGAAGAGTGATAACCAAGATTCTCAGCTCCGGCCTTACGGGTAATGATAACCCTGGATGGGGGTTTTTTATATATCTTACTTTCGAGCTCTTTCAATGGGATTCCCTCTCTGCTCGTGCCACGACGTTGAATCACGAATCGGAAAATCAGGTTAGCTAGGGTAATTCGTGCCTCTATGTGGGCTCATGACTGACGAGAAGGATAATCGAGACCCTCGAGCACCAGACTATCGAAGGGGAAGGAGGAGAAGCTAGGCCCGTGGCCCCCCTGATGGCTGGACTTTGGTACTGCTCTCGAATGGGTCACAAGGACTAGAAGAAGGTTGCCAAAATATCTCAAAGTACTAGCAATAAAATAGAAAATCTCGATATGATGTGTCTCTATGTAATCCCTCCGCTCAAGTTCAAATACGTTGGGCTACCCTCGGTTGAGCAGCCCATTCTCCGCGCTACGCTTGGAAAATTTGGCCAAGTTCAAAGAATAGCACGGCCAGTAAAATCCATTATCATTGAGGAGAGCCTTTAGGAC
>FSZZ01000155.1_pt1 | contig 9441 bp, 9 predicted proteins | sample 1638981 | NCBI WGS metagenome assembly FSZZ01 (sample SAMEA3914812, study PRJEB12502) | metagenome | biome: forest; material: soil | place: Canada | collected 2011-07-07 | depth 0.1 m | reverse complement strand
GGGTTAAACATCGACTCCCTCCCGTCCATGTCCGTCATGGGTTCCGAGAGCGCTCGCTTCGGGTTCGGCGCCAGCACCGACGAGCCGGTCCCAGGCATCGTCGAGAGTCCGTTCGAGGACGGCCGAGACGTCCAGTCTACGAGCCGCCAGGGATCTGGCCTCGACAAGGCTGCCGCGACTATTGAGACGTGGCTCCGTGGTGCTTTCGCGAAGAAGCCGGGGACACCAATACTAGGTCCAAGAGGACGCCACATGGCCGAAGACGGAGATCTCATCGAGCTGACAGACACGAACAGCGATGATGGGCGAGCGAGCCACGCCCCAGGAGGAATTCCATCTAATGAAACGGGGCTGCTGAGCTCTGTCGGCCAGGCGGGGTCGTCGGGGATGAGCCATTCGCAGGGAGCGAATACAAGAGGCCGCACTCTCGGCGGCGGTGCCAGCAAGAACCACAAGGCTGACTAGGTAGGGCTGGTGTCGCCGTTCTGGAAGGGGTTTACCCAGTCGAAAAGCTTGACTCGGGTCACGTCATCCTTTCCCTTTCTTTTTCCTTTTGTCTCCAGGGTAGGCGTATGGGAACGGCGTGCAGGTGGTTGGCTCGTAACCCTCTGTTCACTCGATTTTGTATATAGGAGGGAAATATTGCGAGCGCAGCATCTAGGAAAGGGGTGGGTTACTGAGCAATAGAGACTGCATTTACCCGAAAATGACTAGATCTTTGTACATTCATCGGTGTTTAATCATGATTTGACTGATTCAACAATTGCTTCACCTTTTGTATGCCATGTGTCGTCGAGAACGAGGTTGAAGTAGAGTGTAGTACATCTTGCATAAGTCACACTTGTACGTTCGGTGTAAGCAAATCAGAGCTGTACTGGTCCTATACTGCGTACTTGACTACGGGCTTTGCCGCCGACTAGCCAACCTCAAGTGGGAACCCCCCGGGGACAGCCAAGCTCGGGCACCACAGCACTGGGACCTGCCTTAACTTTGAAATCCACAGCGGCACCCCGCGCTCTGCACGTTTTCTGTCCCTCCATCAAAGGAGCTCTACGCCGGAGAAGAAAAAAATCGACATGATATCTAGGTGAACGAAGCGACGCATATACTCTTTCTTCCTTTCTTTCCCTCCCTCTTTCCCTTGACGCCTTCTCCAATGCCGATCTGCATCGAATGTCGGCATCCAGTCAAGACACTATGGCGCGAAGGCGCCGGTGACAAAGCCGGTGGCCACAATATCCGCCTCACGGTGTGCAAGAACTGCGGCCGCTTCTGCGACAAATACGTCGAGCATGACTTTGTCATCTTGTTTATCGATCTGGTCTTGATCAAGCCACAGGTATGGCTCGTACCAGCCGAGGATGGGACGTGGGCGCGCCCCCGTGCGACATGGAGAGCAGAGCAGACGGGTGGGACGGAAGAGAGAGCTGACGATCCGCTTCCTTAGGTATACCGGCACCTTTTACATAATACCCTGATGAAAGACGAGGACAAGTTTGCGGTACGTAAACAGTCACGACAGCACGCCTGGTCCATTGTGCAAAGCGAGCAGTAGCTATGCAGATGCTGACAAGTTCGGTCGACCAGCCCTCCATCATCCGCCTCGGCGTCCTCCTCCTGCTCTTCGACGTATACCTCACCTGGGCGCGCATCGAGAAACACTCGAGCCCCGAGTCGGCCGCCATGGGGGATCCCATCGCGGAGCAGAACTTCTGGTGGCTCGCGCAGCAGCCCATCGTCTTCCAGTACATCTTCTTCCTGCTCCTCTGCTCGCTCTCGACGCTCGCGTTCCACCTCTCGATCCGTTTCCTCACCTCGAGCCGCCTCTCGCCGCTGGCCTTCTTCGGCCTGCTCCCCAACTACAGCCGCCCCAACTCGGTGTCCACCGCGCTGCTGGTGTCCTCGTCCACCAAGCTGTTCCCTATACTCATGGTCATCTGGGAGTACGACGTGCCGGCCGCCGCGCGGTCACTCGGCTGGGCTGTCGTCGCAAACAACGTAGAAGCGCTCAAGATCCTCCTAGACTGCTCGTACGGCGTCGCAGCCCTGCTGACCACCGCCGGCGCGCTGGCTCGGTGGCTGACTGGACGGGCTGTGCTATGGGCCGCCGGGCTAGGCGGGGTCGATTCGGCAGGCGAAAGCAGCGTGGCCGAGGACGGCAGGGCGCTCTGGGCTTTGTTGGTGTATATGCGGGAATGGGCCGGTAGGCTGGCGGTAGGGTAAAGGGAGGCACCAGGCGTTTTTGCCTTATTTCGCGCTACGGCACGCACTTGCACATACATAGGATTATAGAGCGTGAATATTTGCTGCCACCAGCGCCACGGAGGGTATATATGGGGTCCGATGGAACGGGGTTCTGTACCGGTGCATCTCATCGCCCCCCCGTCCGCTCTCTGCGTCTTGTCTTCTCTCCCCTCTCGGAGAGCTATCTAAGCTTGGCCCTCCACGCCGGCAGAGTGATGATGCCGCGTATTCGATGAACCCGATGCCTCCTTCTCTGGCTTGTAGATCTCCGTTTCGAAAGCCGTCATGCCACGAACGCCGATAGTATGGGATGCCACAGGTATTTGTACAGTATAGTTTCCACCAGCCAAAAACCCCTCTTCGCTCTCCTTTCCTCTCCACCTCATTCAAGTTCGACTCTCCCGGTCTTTCCTAATCCTTCTCTTCAATGATGCAAGAACTCTTTCCGCAGATCCGATCGTCTCGGTTCGATCAGCGGGTGCAGCTGGGCGAGGAACGTGATAGCCCACATCAGGTAGCAGCTGATGAAGGACAGGATGAGGGACGAGCGCCAGAGTCTATCAGAGGAGGAGCAAGCGCCCCTCGAGTGTCAGCACAACGAGAATCGATTGCCGTCAGGGTCCCGGCGGGCGGGCGAGGAGATACGTACACCTGGTTCTCTCCCTTGGGCGCGAACACCCAGGCCACAATGCACATGGCGGCGATGACGAAGAGGCCGACCAGGATGCTCCACCTGCGGTTTTCAATCGTTAGACAGCCGTGTCGGAAGGCATCGCGACGGAACGGGGGAGAGGCGGGGGGGGTGTGACGAACCCGTTGGCCATGTTGGGTTCTTCTTGGACTCGTGGATTTGGTGATGCAAGCCAAGGGAGGGGGGAACCGTGTCAAGCGGACGGAATCTTTGCGAGGTGGTGATGATGCGCCGTTTGGACGTTCGCTTTGCGGGACGGACGAAGCTCCTTTGGCTGTAGGTAGGGTATTTTATCCAGGCTAACGTACGTAAGTTAGGTAGCTGGCCGCCAAAGCTTTGGCCAACGTGGCCAGCAGTAAGACTGCTTAGTCATCATGTCTGGCAGAATGCCATAATTACGGTACGGTACTAAGACAACTTATATGGAATAAAACCACCTCAACTCGTATTCTATACACATGCTACCTTAAGTGTGTCCATTGTGAAATCCGATTTTTGGAAGATTTCTCTTTCCTTTGCAAACTAGACACAATATGCAATTCCTGGCCAGGTTAAATCGTACAACATGGATAGCGGAAACCACACAATACCTCTTGTACTCTCTTGACCATACAATATGTAGGCCCAGACTTGCCAGACTGGGTACTCCGTCCTGTCCACACAGATTGACACGAAATTTGCCTCAGTGTTTCTTGTCTGACTTGGCGTGTAACTCCGCAGCAGGCATAAATGTGGTGACCAGCAGATGCTTATAGGCCTTGAGGAAGGTGTACAATCTAGAGTTGCGCGGAGGAATTCATGTGTGCATGAATAAGGTAATTCAGCCTTCAGAGGACCAAAAGAACTCAAACAACCAAAAAGTCTCCATGATGCACACCGCCTTACTGGGGATGAAGAAGGAAAAAGAAAACTCTCAGAAGTGTATTATTTTCTCTCTGTAAAAGTCGACCCCAAGCTACTCCTCATTCTCGTACTTAAGGCCACCCTCCATCCTTACCGCACCGTAGATTCCAGCAATATCACCCGTCTCTCCAACGTGCGCCTTGAGCTCGGCCAAATGGCCGTCGGCCACTTCGGTGTTGCGCAGCCGCATCCCCGCAGACTTTGCTAGGTCCAGCGCGTGCCCGGCATCTTTCCTAGCCAGGTCCACTGCGAAGAGAGGATACTCGCGCTTGTAGTAGTCGCCGGTGAGCATTCGCTGGGAGTAGGCGGCGTAGGGTCCTGGGAAAAGCGAGTTGATCCACTCGTGCAGATACTTGGTGCCAAGACCCGACTTCTCCGCCAGGACATGGCCCTCGGACAGCTGCTCGACCATGTTCAGGACGAACGTGTTGCCGATGATCTTCAGCGTGCTCGACTTGCTGTAGGGCTCGCCCGTCATGTCGATCTCGGCGCGCGAGGTCACCCCCTTGAAGTACGGCCGCGCCCGCGCGATGGACGCGGCAGGCCCTGCGAGCACGCCGATGAGCTGCCCGGCGTCTGCCATGGCGGGCGCGCCAAATACCGGGGCGGACACGAAGTCGGCGCCGGCCGAGACGACCGCGGCGCCGTTCTTGTCCGAGCTGTCCGGGTGGATCGTCGAGCAGTCGATGATCAGCTTGCCCTTGACATCCTGCTTGAGGATCTCGCTCAGGGTTGACTCCACTACCTGGTCGTTGGACAGGCAGAGGAAGATGATGTCCGCTTTGGAGACACCAGCGGCGATTGTGTCGACGACCTCGGTCTTGCCCGGGCCGAGCTTCTCGCTCAGATCAACGGCACGTTGCTTGGAGCGGTTGTAGATCAACAGCGAGTCGGAGAGATTTCCCTTCTCAACTATGTTCTTGACCATGCCCTGGGTTCCTCGTCAGCGCTGCTGACAGACGGTACGTGGCGGTCCATCCGCTCTCAGCCTATCACTTACACGGCCCATGTTGCCCAGCCCGATATAGAGGAGTCTCGGAGACATGGTGGCGAGCTTTGTTTGTTATAGCTCTCCTGGGAATTGATTTATCTTGTTGTCTGTTTATTCTGCACTTGGTGAGAATCCGGCGCAACGACTCGTGACAGATGAGCTTGGAAATCTTCAGCTCTCGTGATGGCTATCTTATATACAGTGAACCTGTCCCAGTTGGTTTTCCTCTTTAAGTTGCTCCGCGGGGAATCTATTCGCCCTTACACTTGACGTACTTATTCCGAACCCCACCAAGTGTAGTCATCCACCCCTCCCTTTCAACTCAACTCAACCCTCCCCTCTCCAGAACACGCCGCAGCTATTCGTGCCCAATGGACCGTGACTTACAAATAGCAGCATGCCAGCTGCATGCCACCGCAGGTTGGACGTTGCTGCTGCTGCGGTGGTTCCGGAATAACGTCTCCCCATCTCTGTTGACTGCGAATGGTTGCGATTGTGACTGCGCACAGCAGCTTACTAAACCCATGTAATTGTATGCGCTAGAGAGCATTATCTTGATTCTGCCTTCCACAACTCGCGTATGAGACTGCGTATGGATGGATTGTAAAGCTACCTAGCTTGGGTAATATAAGAAGTGAAGCGAGAGGTGTCTATCGGGATCCTACCTTTTTCTCTCCAGGTTTCGGTCCCATCCCACAATTTTGTGACGTAATCCAATGTAAGGAGATGTAAGGAGAGGTTGTGTTGCTTGAGGTCGAACAAACTCACCAGCCGAGAGGAAGATGTCGGCCCTGTCTGGACCATAGGATAGACCCCAACTCAAGGATGGATGTGTAAAGGAGCGTCATGTGTCGGGTAGAACCATTTTTCTCCAGGGAACGTCACAGAACATGTACTAGAAGCTATATGTAGATCGGTGGTGCTCCAAGAATCCCCTGTTAGGAAAGGAATATATAAGTTGCCCAAAGACTCCCTCTCACATCGTAGTAGAGCTTCCTAGCTGGTGCTAGTGACCGCTGAGCTACGGGGACCTCGGATATCCTTCTACCTTGTCTACTAAGGGAATGGAATGGTAGAGGTGAGAGATTGCGGCTTATTGGCTCTCTTCCGCGTCCGAAATCCCTGGTCCAGATAACACCAATGGCAAGTTGTCGTTAGGTTGAAGTATACCTACCTTGCACTATCGTCCTATGAGGTCCTGTGGGCTATCAAATCTAGCGTCTGAGTTACCCTGTGTAGGTACCTAGTCTCGCTAGTGTCCTCACTGGAAGATACTTGCGGGGCAGCTGTGGCCCGCGGCTCGTGCCACTAAAAAGGACATGCTCAGGCCTTCCCGTTCAAGTGCACGGGCTCCATTATCCTCGGCAGTGGCCCTCCGGCAAGCCGTGATTGCCCATCCTTGTTACACCAGGTCCATTGACTCACCGACTAACATTACGTACCGATCTTTTTTTTACTCAGTACCTTAAGCCTCGAGCCCATTGATAACCGCTTGTCAACCTCGAACGAGTAGAGTGACCCATATCCATTCTGTTTCCCCCCCCAGGAACACCTCTCGTGCTCTTCCTTATTCATTTCCTAGCTGTCGAGGTTTATTCCTTTATCAATTCAAGATGATACAAGAGTCATGATATCCCGAAGCAGCGCCTGGAAACAGGCGAACTCGGCGGCGCAGGTAAATGAGCACCACACTCTCTGGCTCGAATATAGTGGAATTAAGACCATGAAATAGGCCACTGTAGGCAGCAGGCGCACAAAGACCAATTCGTATGCTTCACTGGCGGCACCGTCACCGAAACCTTCAGTTTCAGCCCAGTCTATCAGCATCGGACACGCCGGCCCGGCCGCATTGGCGGGTCCGCGATGCTCCTTGACTTCGGCAGCCGAAGCCAAGAAGCAGAAAAGAGACAAAGACAGGGTATGATCACTGCGTTACAGGTCAAGACCTTGGTCGCTAGAGTTTTGCTTATACCCGCTTCCAGGAGTTTCTCATATCTGTGCTGGAATCGACGGCAACCAAGAGAGATGCCAAAGCCTATCTCCAGACTTTTGGTCCGGCAACGCAAAAGGGCAAGGCGTCGGTTCCTACCCGAAGTAATGCTCAGAGTATCTTAGCCCCGAGCATCCGAGCGGTCGAGGACCGGCCGAGGTTCGTCCAGGGTGTCGTCAAGGAGCAGGTACAGGATGTCGGTGAAGCTCCTCACGTCGCCGTCGTCAAGTTCAGGGAACCCCAATCGTGGGACGACGCCATTCTGTACGGAGTGGTAAAGACGCTCACCCAACTCAGAGGCTTGGGGTTCCTGAGTATCATTGTTGTCGACTGCGATCTCGAAGTGACACCTGGCACGTCCTCCTCGTGGCGAGAGGTGGTCAGCCACCAGATCGACCGAGTTGCCAAAACTATCAGGAGTTTTGGAACACCCGCTGCAAAGGTGGTAGACACGGCGATATGGAAGAAAGCTACTACTTTGGAAAGTTCATCGAGCATCGCATCGGAAGACGTGTTTGTGGGCAGCCAGGAGATTCTGACTACACCCCTCCAATCTGGTCATCTGGTGATCGTGCCAGCGCTGGCATATTCGGAAGATAGTATTGGGATGGAACCGGCCGATCCCAACAAGGTAGTTTATGCACTCACGAGGTTCCTCTCTGGCCTCCAGTTCCAGGACCCCTTGCCGACAGCACTTGACGCCTCGTCCGAGAAGCCACGCCCTTCTCGGAAGGCTGTGGTGGATAGGGTAATTGTCATCGACCCCCTCGGAGGAATACCGGCACAAAAAACAGGACACGGTGCACAAGTTTTTCTCAACCTGGCAGATCAATTTGATGCAGCATCCAAGGCCCTAGGACGCTCAGGTCAAGACCCAGCCCAGGATCAGAGCACGGAAAGGTCACGTGCGAGAGCACTACAACACGCAAAGCAGAAACATCTAAATAACCTTGTCCTCGCTAGAGACACACTACGTATACTTCCGCCCACGTCCTCGGCTGTTATCACGAGCCCCGTCGAGGCCGCGAATATGAGGCAAGGGGCAGCCGAAGGGACGCCGTCCATCTTCTCTGGCCCTGTGGGGACAAGGAGGAAGCAGAATCCTCTCATCCATAACCTGCTGACAGATCGACCAATCTACTCTTCGTCGCTTCCGATAGGCAGAATCAAGCCTACGTCGAATCAAGAAGATTCGAGCCAGCTTCAAATGCCAACTACAACCTTGGCCAAGAGGGGTCTCCCCGTCACCATATTCCCTAGTATTCAAACCTCGTCGTGGGCACCGCCTGTCCCTGGCGTATCGCGTCTCAGACTCACGGATACTTGTGTGGACCTTCCCCGCCTTGTTCATCTCATCAACGACTCCTTCACTCGAAAACTGGACGTGGAGCACTATCTTCAGAGAGTCAACGACAACCTAGCCGGCATCATCATCGCGGGAGAATACGAGGGCGGCGCGATCCTGACGTGGGAGCGGCCCTCGGGTATGGATGAAGAGACGGCCTACAAGACGGGCCGGCTCGTACCGTACCTGGATAAATTCGCGGTGCTGAGTAAGAGTCAAGGAGCCGGGGGAGTCGCCGATATCGTGTTCAACGCCATGGTGAGAGACTGCTTTCCTCATGGTGTTTGCTGGCGGAGCAGGAAGGACAACCCAGTCAACAAGTGGTACTTTGAGAGATCGAGAGGCACCCGGAAGCTCGAAGACAGCAATTGGACTATGTTCTGGACCACCCCTGATGCATCTTTGGATGAGCAGAAGATGAGGGATTACGAAGATGTCTGTCGAAATGTGGTTCCTTCGTGGGCCGACAAAGCCAAGGCCGCGGATTGATGGGCTATTACGGCTGTAGGGCTCACGCGAGCAGTCAGGAGAGAACTCCCTATCACCCCTGTACTGCTCCACAAAACCCAAGCTCTCTCAGGCAGGGTCTTAGAAAAATCCTAAGCATTGTTTTTATGGGGCATTTCGAACTCCGAGCCTTGTCTCTTTTTTATTTTATTTTTATTTTTACGTGAACATTAAATTTGTACGGCCGAGGTATGTACCTTGGATACGGTGGCGCAAACTATGGCTGGAAGATGCCTTATAAATAAAGTAGGAAATATGCAATGCATCATTGATTTTTCTTTTACTTGGTATACTCTGCACAACCTTGTTGTCCCCGTTCGGGGAAGGGGGAATCTATTGGCTTGTTGGGGTCCGGATGGTCTTGAGTGAACCAGCCAATGAAGGAGCCTTAGAGTGTTTGCCTGATGCGCAAGAAGCTCCAAATACGAGAAGCCATGCCTGTTACTGAATGTGCTACGTACGGAGCTCCTCCATAGCTAAGCTTCCTGGGCGTTTGTGAGAGCGAAAATCGGTAGATATTGCCTCTCCCTCTTTCCCTAGAGAGGCGGGGAATAATCCTGCACTCCCCTGATAAGTAAACTCCCTCGGCGCCGGAGACGGAAATCTATTGCTGAACGCAGCTTGAAGAAGGCGCACATATTTGTTGTAGGTTATTTCTGTAGAGATACACGCGGAAGCCCCACCTCGCCTGGGCCCCTCCTCCCCCCTTTGAACTGACCCGTTTCGCTTGTGACGACGCTAATTAGCGTGAATTTGCTGACAGCCTTCTG
>FSZZ01000072.1_pt1 | contig 10036 bp, 15 predicted proteins | sample 1638981 | NCBI WGS metagenome assembly FSZZ01 (sample SAMEA3914812, study PRJEB12502) | metagenome | biome: forest; material: soil | place: Canada | collected 2011-07-07 | depth 0.1 m | reverse complement strand
CGATTGCGACAACACGCTGGTGTTGTCGGAAGAGCTGGCCTTCGAAGGCTGCGCGGATCTGATCAACCAGATCTGCCGGAAGAAGAACGTCAAGCTCGAAAAAGAGTTCACCGGCGACTCCCTGATCGTCGAGTTTGTCGGGCAGAACTTTAGGGGCATGATGAAGACCCTCCAGACCCGCTACGACTTTCCCTTGTCTGATACGGAGCTCGATGGCTACGTCCGCGACGAGGAGGACGTCGTGATTGCAAAACTCAAGGAGAAGCTGGTCCCATGCCCTGGCGTCGACAAGCAGCTTGAAGAGCTCGCTGCATCGGGCAAGTACCACCTTGCCGTAGTCAGCAGCTCGGCGCTGCGCCGGGTCCAGGTCAGCATAGACAAGGTTGGCCAGGACAAGTACTTCGGCAAGGATGTCTTCAGCGCCGCCACGAGCTTGCCAGTGCCTACGAGCAAGCCCGATCCGGCTATCTATCTCCACGCGCTGAAGACGCTCGGTAAGTCGGCCGCCGAGAGCGTCGCCATCGAGGACAGCAAGAGCGGGACGCTCAGCGGTACCCGTGCCGGCATCAAGGTCATTGGGTATGTCGGCCCGTACAAGGACGACGAGAAAGCCAAGATGGAGAAGGTTCTGACTGACGCCGGTGCCGTCATCATCATGCGCGACTGGAGCGAGTTCCCCGCCGCCCTGGCCAAGGTCGAAAGCGGTGCTGTTTAGAGGCGGAGGGTACGTGGGACGATTTGAGATCGTAGGATGAAAACATCCATGACGCCACGGTTGGCGTGCATGATATAGATTTGGGCGCGCGGCCATTTAGAGCAAGCGAGCAGGAGAAATAGAATCCGAAGGGGAAACTGCCCTCTTTTATCTTCGCCAGGCCATCAAGAAGCTGTTGACACTCTGCAAGGTGGTTCGATTAGGATTGGCTTCGGGCATGGCCTGCATGATGCGACCTAATCGAACCCGGATGGCCGTCTTGTCAAACTTAGGCTCACCCTGACCTGCTCTGAGGCTGCCGTCCTCCTCAAAGAGCCAGCAGTCGAGAGCCAGTGCTACGCCCACGGATATATCTCTCCCTGTTTGGCAAGCGACGTAGATCTTCTTCTCGGGGCGATGCTCTTCCCCCAGCTCGCCGGGTTTTTCTGACCCCAAGAATTCCGCGACGAACTGGCAAATCTGGGGAAGCGCATCGCGCAACACGCGGCTGCCGGCCTTACTCTTTGCTAAGCCAACTTCCATGTGTCTCTTAGACTTAACCCAGGTGTCGCTCGCCGTGCCATTGGGCTCCAGCGTGACAAGACACGAGTTGGCATCCAGAGCTCCCGCGAGGACCGGAAGCTGGCCTACTGCGATGCAAGGACTGACCTGCTTACAACTTACCTCCGCAGCCGAGGCTTCGCGACCAGGGCCTGCGACTAGGGAGGCGATGAGCTCCGGGAGCCTCGCCTCGCTGGTGGCGAGCAGCTCGTCCCTATGGTCCCAGAAGACCGGGGCGGTCAGGCCATGGGCCCAGTTCTCCGTGTCGTCGGCGGCGCCCTGGATGTACCCGCCCTCGCTCATCTCGGTGCCTTGGACCCTTCGCGAGCTGACGCAGCACACGACGGGGTGGAAGACGGCCCCGAGCGCCTCGCCCAGGGGCGCCAGCGTCGTCGCGTCGTCCTGGGTCTTCCACACCGGCCGCAACGGCTTGCGAAGGTGTGCGCGCAGCGGCGCCGCGTCGATCTCGAGCTGCGAGAAGGCCTCAACGAAGCCTGGCAGGCGCGCCTCGATCTGGCTCCGCTCCGAGTCGGAGACCGCGTGCGGCGGTACGTGGAGCTCGTGGGACCCCGGGACATTCGGGAACAAGACCCGGTTGAGCACGCAGCACCATATGGGCACCGTCTTGCTCAGAGCATCCGGGATGCCTGCGTGGGGATCTCATCAGCACGGTTGGGTCCACGGGGGTGGGCGAATAGGCGCGCTCCGCTGAGAGGAGAAAGGGGAGGAGGGAGTGAGGGGGAAGAAGAGGGTTATCTTACGTTTGCCACGCCGGGTCGAGTCGACAATAATGCACCTGAGAGTAAGTCAGCCGAGTTGTGCGGACCGGCCGCCGTGGCTCTGGGGGGGAAGGAGAAGACGAACCCATCCCGCTTCCCGATGAGCTCCAGCAGATGGAGGTTTAGACGCCTCGTGCTGAAGCGCCATTGGCCGACGTGCCCGTCGGTACTCTTGAAGTAGGCCGACGCTGCCTTGCGCTCCGGGTCGATGTACCAGCTGCCGCAGCGCTCGTTCGCCACCAGCGGCAGACCGAGTACGTCGGCCACCTGCTCGACGACGCCGGCGTCCTGGAGGATCGAGTTCAAGCGGTTGGAGATGGATAGGTTGGCCTTCTTTAGATCGCCCAAGATCTTGGAGAAGTTGTGGTTGGCCTGCTCCGAGAAGACCACGTCGGACAGCGTCAGGGAAGAAGGAGGCATGGTGAGCCGGAGAGAGAGAGTAGCACCCGCACCCCCCCGGCGCGCCGTGCAGACACGAAGTTGTGTGGTTGGCTGGCCTCGGTAGGGAAGCTAGAGGTCAGGATACCTTATCTCTGTAAAATCCGGGACGAGCAGCAACGTCACGTTGATAGCAGTACTGGTAACTAACTCTGTACTGTGACCGCAGGCGGGTGAGCTCTTCTCCCCCCAAAGTAAGATCAATATAGGTACCTGATTACATGGGGAGTGTGCAGAAAAAACTTTTTAGCACGCTTGCCTTGGGTTTAGCTTCGCTGGCGGGCCACAAACACAAACGTGGTAGGCCGCTGGAGGGACATGCTAAATGATCGAAGCCGTCCCCTCCCCCCCCGCGTGCACGCACCCAGCCAGAAGAGACTTGGCGCACTCAATCCCCACCGATAGGGCTGAACCGGCCTACTCACATACATTTCGATCCCGCATTCTCGACGTGGCAAGCTGCTCGTCGAAGCTACCGGGTGTATTGTACGTACATTCTGTATGCAGGTAGGTAGCCACAATACATACGTACATACATAGATGCATATACATAGAATACAGACAAGATCGCATTTTTTTTGCTCGATCCGGCTGGGAATAAGGGCCCGGAAGCTTGAACCTAGGCGATGTGGAGCATGGCTTGCGCGAAAGGAAGCAGAACTATGCAAGCCAGAAGCAACTTTGCGCTGACCGAAGAGGGCCAACCGTTCGGTACGTTTTCTTCGCTCGATCGACAGAGCTTGACTCAGAAGCACTTTCTCGGAGCCTTGGCGTAGGGAACCTAGCGTGCCTACTACGACTCACAACGTCTTTGTCGTTGTCGTGCAGATTCCGCGGCGAGTGACGCACCGACGGCATGTGAAAAGCCCCAACGCCTTGCCTATCGATGAGAAAGGCGAGATTCTTTGACTCGCTGCTTCGAGGGCTTCTATGTCGGCGCTGTACAGCGCAGCAGAGCATAGCAAAACTACGTGACAGCACGAGCAGACGGTTGGCCATGCATCCTCACCGCAGTAGCGATTACATGGCGCAGGAGCCCACCGTACGGCGGCATGGAGAGTCACCTGGTGTCGGGGTCCCAAGTAAATCTACCCTACATACTCCGTAGATAGCACCGATGCGAGAAACAACAGGTTTCGGGCCTACTCCTTTGGGTCGGGCTATCGTGGCAGAAGCAAGGGGGGGCCGAGGGGGAGGAGGGGAGGAGAGTGAAAGCTTTCTGCAGAACAGAAGAACGTCGAGGAAAAGACGAGGCTGCCAGTGCGAGACAGCACCCCCCAACCCCGAAACCCCAAAAAGACAGAGGCCGGGATCGCGGACCATTTGCCTTGTTGAGACGACGACATGACACAAGTACCCCGAGGTTGCTCGGACCTAGCCAAGAGAAAAGGAAAGGAAGAGGATAGGGATAAAGAGTACATTCTCGTCGTCCAATCGGCACTGGAGGGGCGTACCGGTTTGGGAGCCCGATATGCTGTCTCACGGTAGGACCGCTGGCTGGCTGGATGGCTGGTTCCCCGGAGTTCGCGATAAGATGGGTATCGCAACCCCAGCTGCTGGAGGAAGGAGGGAGGGAGGGGATAGGAAGGGGAGAGAGGACGGCTCACTGGAAAATGGCACATCCCTCCGGGAGAAGATCTGGGAGGTCAGACAATGAGTATCCGGCCCAGTGATAGGAGCGGATGCGATGCCAGCGATGACCTCGGTGATCGGAATTGGGAGTCTCGCATCGCCCAGCAGAATTGGCTTGGTTTTGTGTAATATGGATCGGGGGGGAAGAATAGTAATAGTGGTTGGAATGGGGGGGAGGGGGGGTTGGACGAACGCTTTGTCACACAAAAAGTCTTTGGCTGTGATCACGCATCGTGGAACTGTAAGCTTAAGGTATCATGCATACCTACGGTACCTACCTAGATAGAGGGAGATACACAATGTACTAAAGGTAAGGTAGGTTAAGCTATGGTAGGCATCAGCTTCGCAATTTCCGTACCCCCGCCGTTATCCATACACTTTTTTTTTTTTAAACACTTTTCTGACACCCTGTGTCGTCATTAGCCATTGCTCTCTATCTGCAGGCAGGCCGCATGATTGCCTCGGTACGTGTCCTTGCTTTGTCGCACCGGCTCATTCTCCCCCATTCCATTCCTCCTGTCCTTTGGCCGAGACAAAGGGCTGCCTCCCGGGTCAACGACTGTACTTGCCTAATTTTGGAGTCGTATACGGGACGGGACCGGAGAGGGATATTCACCCCGCCGCCCGTGCAGCTCGGCAAAGTTGGAAGGAGAAGCGGTCAGCGAGCCAAGAATATCGCACGTACATACTCGGTGGGACAAGTATCTGCACCGCAGTGGGATGATGAATGTACTGTTCTGTACGGTACGAAATACCACTCTAGTCGTGGCCGGCTTGCACGGCCACATCTTGTCGTCCCACTCAAGACACCTGACCCCAAGTACCAAAGTGTTTCGGGCGCCTGGAGAGGAGTCACACATCGTAGGCGCGCCTCGTAGAAGCTTGGTTGCTTTGGAGAGGGAGGAAAAAAAAAAAGGAACCTCGGTAGCCCGGTCCAGTTCTGCCGCCTTGGAGGTGCACCGCCCGGACCCGGGTAACGTATTTAACGACCTAGCGGCCACTAACGGCGGCCCCGAGCCGGTTCGCTCCATTCCCATTCCTTGGGGAACGGGTGATTTACAGAAACGGTGTCGGGGGGGTCTCGAGCCAAAGGGCAGCTTGTGGCACGCTACTGGGGCACAGCCAACCTTGGGCTCCGCGTTCGTTGCGACATGGTCATTCCGTGCCGAGCGTACCTAGCCAGCTAACCTTGCTTTGCCTTGCTTGCCTTATTAACTTTTACTGTAAACAGGCTGTCCACGAGAGCCATTCATGAGTGGGGAACTGATCGTCGAGGTTAGAGACAAGCGAGTCGATCCTGCGATGTCACAGAACCTTTTTGCCAAGCTTGGACACAAACGACGGAAAACCCAAGGATGGACCGATTCAAATCACCCAGCGCCTACCGAGGTGCGAGAGGGTGCCAAGTACAGTAAGGTATGGACAATAAGGCTGACGAGGCAGAGATGAATCATTCCGTCCGGGTTTCCCACACTTGTGAAGTTTGGGCCTCTCCCCCTCCTCTACGTAACGCTTCCATTCGTGAGACACGCCAACGCCTTTTTTTTTTCTACTTTTTTTTTCGTTTTGGTCTCCAATTTGGCGGTTGCATCATCTCTCACCGCTTCGCAGCAGGCTGGGGGTTTACCCCACGATAGTTTCTGTAGTATAGCTCGCAGTGTGGCGCAGTCCCCAGTCTTCTAGAACAGTTCGAGGCCGCCCACCATGCATGGAGAGAGAGCCCGGTCGCCTAAAGCTACATGCAGCAGGGCCACCACCGACCCAGCCTTGCTCCCGTTTTTGTCTTTGAGCCGACCGAAATCTGTCGTTGGCGAGTGACACACCAGGCGGCCCGGAAGACTTATCTCCTGGTAGACCCGAGAGAGCTAAGGCACAACAAAGGAGACAAAGGGAAGGAAGGAGAGAATTTCGGCAACTTTTTATTTTATTTTAATTTACAATTTATTCTACCGAGAGTTTTGGAGCTCCAAGAATCGACCGGCGCGTCAATGATCCCGCCCAGTCTGCCGCAAAAGGCAACGTTGTGGAGCTGGCGTCCTTCTGTGCATAGCTGGACAAGAAGTAGGGGCAAGCAATTCGCGAACAAATCTGTGTTCCTCCCCAACGATTGGCAGAGGCAAGGCGCACGAGAGATGACCCAGGAGAACGGCATGAGGTGATTTCTGGGAGATGGCGCCGCGCGGGCGGCGGACTGGACGAATCAGCGCCGGGCCATGGCGTGAATATAGGGCTGACCACCCTCCTCTTGGGACACGGGGCAGGGGACATGGGGGTGCTTCTGCACCCATCGGCCACTGACTGCGCTGCCTCCTGCTCGTTGTCGGCAGTCTCGAGTGGAAATTGAGAACCCATGGCTCCACGACGCGTATCGCGGCCCAAGTGGGAACGACGAGTCATTGGCCGGTCCTCCGTCCTCCCCTTTTCTCTGGCCATCCGCGAGCGTTGGAGAAATGGGCGACGCACATAGGAACCAATGAGGTACTCTAGGCTGTCATGGGAGAATCGTCATCCCGAGCATCCGTAGGGCTGAAATGGTGGGTGAGAGATGAGACGGTGGACTGGAGGAGGAGGAGGAGGAAGGTAAACTACCCCTGCGACTCCCTTTTTTCGCCCCCTTTCATTCTTCCTGTTGATTTGGACACCGAAGGAGACGGGGGGATTCGACCCGACCGCGAGGTTCAGCGCCAGCCAGGGCTGGCGGATACGGCCCGCGGTCGACTTTGGTGTCCCAGATCGACCAAACGAACACGCATCGGACGAGGACGAAGCAAGGATGCCACATGAGGCTGGGGGCTCGGTCAAGATGGCTCGTGCGGTTGTACGTAGCGTTTCCCTAAGGCTGTGTAAGACGGCGAAACCATTCCACTGGTCTGCCAGGCTGCCTGTCGTGCCTCGTTAGGGGCGTGGTCTAAGTAGATTGGACGGTGGATGACGTGCAAAAGACCAGGCACTCCACAAGGCCCGTAGACCAGGCATACGAAGTCTCCGTAGAGCAGGACGCAGACGCCGACGCGGACCGGATCGGACAGTCCAATGAGGATTGTCTGCTTATTAGTTGCTGCTGAGTTGGTTCTCTTTTTGCTCATTTTATTTATTCCGTACGACCCGTGTGTGGACATGGGCGTTTCGAAACGCAACGTGTGGATACCTCTCTCTACCTCTAGAGCGTGTTTTGGATCGATCGATCTCAAGCCCAGCTAAGAACCCGCGGCGAACGAACCGGTACCAGTGTAAACTGCCATGTACGCACATACGTAAGCAAAAACAAAAAAAAAAAATTAAGGTACATACATGCATACGTAGATACTTACGTATTTTCCTGCCTTTGGATAGGACTTCGTACTGTGACGAAAGCCGCAGGAATTTAGTTGGGAGAGCCAGAGAGCGAGCTATCAAACAAAAAGTGGAGCAGATCCCTCCCGATGGTCCTTGGTAACCACTTACGAAGTACCATGCTCGGTTCCTTTTTCCTCCTCTTTTTCGGTTTGTCTTTCTCTCTTTTTCTTATTGGATGGGAATATGGAGATGAAAAGGTAGGGGAGACCTCTTAACCGAGGAAGGATGGCAGCCAAGGGGTAGTTTGTAAGTAACCATTGTGCGGTCAGGAAATCGAACCCAAGGCAGACGGGGGAGAGACAGGGGATGAAAACGTGGTAGGCTTATCCATCGCACACGAAAAAGGAAATAGAGCCAAAAAGAAGAAGGAAAAATTAAGAGAGAGCAGAGAGAGGGAAAAAATAAGCAACCAAGGAAGGGGAAGGAGGTAAAAAAAAAAATCCCCCTGCAAAAATGACAATGATCTGATTCTTAGCGATGGCGCTTTTCTCTGCAGCATATTTCTTTTGTTTCTCCACGGTCGTTCTTCAAAAGCTGCGGGCCGAACGAGTCTAGACCCTTTCTCTGTCTGCAATGACATGTGTTGCACATGCCGATCCAAATTACCGCATTACAACTTGAGTTTCCATTGCGAGTGACTCTTTTGACAAAAGCAAACACTCAAGAGATTCAAGCCAAGTGAGAGGCAAAGGACAGAAGCGAAACAAAAAGGAAGCGTGAGAAAAAAAAAACCCCCTGCCAGAAAAATAAATCGGTTGAAAGATGCACTGCATAGTACAGCACATAGCAAGCAAGCGCGGCAAGCAGGCCATCGTTTAGACTGAAGTGAGCACCAACTACGAGGCTACTACGGAATACACTTAGCTCACTAACAGGGGTCTTTTGGAAGCCTCTTAGCAAGGCCAATCCGGACCCGCGGGCGACACGGGAAGGTAGCACAGCCTAGCGAATTTACTAGTCGACTTGGGTTTGGCATGCGGGAGGGAGCTCGAGTCTCAGTCTGGTCCGTCGTGGCTTGGCGGCGACACAGACACTTCAGACACGCCAGGCGAACCGGTAGTTTTTTTTTTCTAACTATTTTCTCTGCATGTGTGCAAGGTATGCATGGTACATATGTGACTCTACTGCTCCCACATACAGTAGCTTGTCTGGCTTATGCGAAGAGCGACTGGTAGGGTACTCGCTACTCGGTACTCGAGCATTGGTACAGTACGGACGAGGTAGCTCGAGAGTACCTACTTAGGCATTGTACAGTATGAATTCACGAAACTAGACAAGTCAGGTACTGTATAATAATTTACCTGCCCCTACGGCAGTTTCGGGAGATTCGTACAGGTAGTATAGTGCAACACCATGTTCGTTGCTACGCTGCTCTGCATGCCTCTGCATGCTGAGCATGACTCCGTCTCTGCCAACGCTTTACGATGCAAGGAGCCGGGTTTGCTGCCAGCACATTGCGGCCTGCCTGCCTACCTCCTTGTCTGGATCTCGGATGGAGAAGGGGGGGAGGACGAGGAGGGTCAAGGGAGAAAGAGACCTGAGAGGACTCTCTCGATGGACGGATGGATAAGGCAAGGTACTGGAGATCCTCGTGATACTGTAGACTCTGGACCTAAAGAACAGTAAATGCCTCGCGTAGCTCCTGGCTAACGTACTTCTGTGAAAAAGCAAACCGGCAGATCGAGATCAAAATTTATAATTTTTTTTTAAAAAAAAATCTTAGGTTGCGACACCTCATACATGCCAAGGCTGGAGACCCGTACTTGACGCAGAACAGCCCCCCTCCTAGACGATCCCCCAAGTGTTTTTGTTGGGAGAGCGCGATCCCAAACTCGTCCGGACTTGCGTATCGCTTGCTGGTGCTCGATTGTGAACTCGGCGGCGGATCGTCTAGAATGCCAGAATGAGGCTGAGGGTCTGCTAGGTTTCTTTCCTTGCATATTGCACGGATATTTCGTCTCCTTTGGCGTATGCATGTATGTATGTACATACCAGGAACGGTAGTGTACCGTATGTATGTTATTTCTATGAATAACCTCTGGTCTGGGGGACAGGCAAGGTACCTTGACCGTAGGCATTCTATCTACTGAGTACTTCGTACTCCGCACATTGGCCGTATCTGTCCCTCCCAAGCCTCCCTCGCTCGCTACCTTGGCTTGCTTGGGTGCCTTGCCTGCATATACAGGGTACGGTACAGTACCGTGCAGCGGCCATCTACTGGAAATACCTACGACTACGAGGCACACAGACACTCGCTGTACAGAGTCAAGAGAGAATAGTACTGAGTAGATAGAGACCTTATCCTTCAACGGCACTATGCCCTTTTGCCCCCCTTCACGTTCGTTTCCCTTTTCCTCGTTTCCCCTTGCCCTTTTTCCAAAACTCCCCGCCCCTCGGTGGACGTGCGCGGTCCAACTGATCCGCGCGCACCCACCTCCCGGGCACACCCACGTCCTTTTTTCTACTTGCCTCCCCTCTAGTCTCTAGCTAGTTTGTGCACTGTCCGAGACTGTCCCGTTCCCTAAATCCCTGAACGAGCTTAGTGGGAACTACCGGAAGTACTTTACTTAAGGCACCCAGCTCCACAGACCAGGGT
>FSZZ01000066.1_pt1 | contig 10122 bp, 13 predicted proteins | sample 1638981 | NCBI WGS metagenome assembly FSZZ01 (sample SAMEA3914812, study PRJEB12502) | metagenome | biome: forest; material: soil | place: Canada | collected 2011-07-07 | depth 0.1 m | reverse complement strand
TGGGTTCGCAGCTTCTTTTGCATCGTCTCTAGCCTCTTCTTGGTTTCGGAAGCTGTATCCACTGCCTCATCTCGCTCCCGTGCCAGTTCGCCGAGGGCGGATGACGTGCCGCCCTCGAGCAAGGCCAGCTGGCGTTTCAAGGACCGGCTCTCCTTGGCCGTCGTGGTGAGGGTGGTCTGGAGCTTCTCCGATTCCTCTCGCGACGTAAGCAAAGATGCCTCCAGCCCCTCGATGAACTTCAGCTTCTCCTCTTGGTCCCTCCGGAGAGACAGAATCTCTGAGACCAAGTTGGCATGAAGCGTCGGTGTGAACCGGCGTGGGTCGAGCATGCTGATGTTCTCGTCATGGCTGACGTCCCGTGAGGACCTCTTAGATCCCCTGTCGCTCCTATCCCCTCGGGCAGGAGGAGGTGAGGAGCTGTTGCCAGCCTTTCCCGGAGGGGTCAATGACCGCCGTGATCGGCGGGAGGTCCGCGACGGCGTCCTGTATGGAGTGTCTGCCGGAGTCGGCAGAGCGGGTAGAGGTGGCATTGGGACCATGACGGGTCCAGTGAACTCGTCCTCTGTCTCCCAGGGATTCATTGCAGGATTCTAGGAAGCAAGGCTTCCTTTCAAGAATCAACGTCGGACTGACTTAGTTATCTGTGCTGAGAGTCAGGCCATCCGCAGCTAGGTGCGACTCTCTATTTTAGAATCGTGCCGTGACACGACCGTTTCGGCAGTGCTAGAAAGGGATCAAAGCTCTCGCTTGGACAAATGCGACCCCTGCTCTGTGAATATCCACAACAGATCTAGCTGGGTTGGTTGAAGCAAACCATCAGGAGGGTGAAGCACCGCCGATGGCTTTTTCTAAAAAGTACGGCCATCGTCAGTCATCGCGCGAAGCCATTGGAAAATAAAAGCAGAGGAAAGAAAGTCCAAGCTTCATGGTGCATTGTTGCATTGTCGCGATGCCCAGCTTCGAACCAATTTGGACACAGGACGAACCAGTTAAAAAAAAAAAAGGGGTCATGGAGATTCAGTATGCAGAGAGCACATGCTTAGAAAGCACCTCCACATTCAAGTTGGGCACTCAGCATAATTGCGCTGGGGTTATAGCACTCCTCTTAAGAGGTCAAGGATACTCGGCGAGTGCTCCCATGCAGTACTACTACACGAGCTGCACGCCAGCTTGGTCCGCCTATAATCTTTTTCCACAGAGGGGTTGCACAAGCCAATTGCGAGGGTATGAAGGGTGTTGAGGGCCGTGGATCCCGAGGTTATTTCATGGCAACGCCATCTCATCTCCAAATCGTTTTCTTTATACAGCGCGCCGAACTGGGAGAAATGTATGCTGACGAAAGGGGAAGCTGCCAAAGAGACGAGCGCAGTACAAGAGACTATACACACCTGAAATGCCGAGACTTCAAGAAAATAAGAAATTGACTAGGTTGGTCTGGTGGGCTTGATGAAGCTGTTCGTCAAGAACAAATCGGGCGAATTATCCTAGCATCCTCAGGCGTTGGATGCTAGTTCTTGCGAAGGTCGAACTTGAAGGGAAGCGAATCGCCCGAAGCCAATTCGATGAAGGAGGGTATTCTGCGCGCTCGGCTCGAAGAGAATCGAATATCCGGCCGGGGGGACCTGGGTTTTAGAGCCTGGCGAGAGGCTGCTCTGTACGTTTATTCCTCATGTTAGCGTTGACTCGAAAGGTGGTTGCAGCTTTTGCTGCTGAGACTCGAGGTCGTCGCATCATGGAAGTGGCACTGACGAGTTGGACTGAGGGCCCGAGAGACACGGCTCAGCTCTCAAGAGATAGGTTCTCGGGAGAAGCACCTGCAGGCAGCCTTCCTTTACCCGGAGCAGTGCAGAGACACCGTAAAGGGTCGAATAAGGCCGAAAGTCGAGGACGGATCCGCGCAGGATCTCGAATTCGAATCTTGGTGTCTCGGAAAAAGCAAAAGACGAGGTCGTTCGGAGTGGCCTGGCGGGTAAACGTTGGCGCCGGTCCTATCACAACCACGACGGGGGGAGACTCGGCGTCAGAGACCAAGAGAAGAGAAACGCCGCGACAATGCGCTGCGCAAGGAATCGAAGACTTCTCCGTCGACAACAAGGAGGAACCTAGGAACAAGCAGCAAGGGGAAAAGAAGGACGACGAGCTGCCAGTGCCGTCAGAAGAATTTCCTGTCAAAACTTCCGGCGAGATTCCCGCATCAACGCAGTGGGCACGGAAGCCAGGTGGGTTATGTACGATCCACTCACAAAAGTCGACAAGGGCCAACAGCAAAACACCCACGCAGTATTAGTGTGCATTTGGAGAATTTGGCGAGGGGGTCCAATGTCTGTACGGAGTCTGGTAGGGACCTACCTTACCTGGCAAGGATAAGGTACGGGGGAGGACGAGGAGGGACGCAGCCACTAGCAAATTATGTACCTTGTCGCGTACCAGAGTTGCCAGACTGGTGGCCAGACTTGCCAGACTCTTATGTGCACTCCGTACCAACAGCTTCTTTTTGGCAGACAAATTCTGTAGACGAAGCTGGTCGAGATTGCTGAGCAAGATCAGGTAAAAGGCCCGCTCGGCGATCCTCTCGTGAACATTATACATTAGTTCATACATACGGAGTATATATGTCCCTACCTAGACAAAATACTGCAAACAGTACGTAGAGTACAGGGCAAATCACATTTATATCTTGGCCCGAGGAAGAAGGAAAAGGGGGGGGAATTCTTCAGCCGTTCTGCATCAGAAGTCAGATTTAGATACCGCTAGGTCTCTAGAGAACATGTTTACGGAGTAGTTCAGACAGGTAGCTTAAATCCCCCAGCAAAAAAGAAAAGGCGGCTTGATATTCGCCGAGTCGTATCTTTCGGAAGCTTTGATCCTCGGGTTCCTTCCCCCCATCGTTCGCTACGGGTACTCACTTGCTCTACGGCAGGATCTACCAAGGTGCGGGGCGTGACTGACATTAATTAAGGCAACGTGGGCAGGTACATACCTACCCTATAGTACTTAGCTGACTTACTTAGTACCGGTACCTTACCTTCACGTATTAGTCTAAGGCTGTTTCCTACCTTCCACAGTAGAGACCGAGTTGCGATTCTATTCTCCGACTCTTTTTTTGTTTTATGTCTCTCTCTCCCTTTTTGTGTGTGTGATCCGACAACTCGGCAGGGTTGTACCTATTTCAGAATGGTTCAGGAGATGTGATGAGAACGGCATCTAAATTTCCCCTAATCGCCAAGAGGCTGACAGGGGGGTCGCATTTAGGTCCCCGAAGCTTGGAGCTGCAAAGTGAGCGAGACCGGGGGCTGCAGCCACAGTCCGTCCACCTGCAGCCAAGCAGCAGCAGCAGCACAGGCAAGAGCAGAGAGATGAACCCGAGGTCGTCAGGGAACCATGCAGACCATGACCATTCGCGCGTCACGAAACACTGAGAGAAAGGAAATTGGTCTCTCTCTTCTCTGCACCGAGACACTGTTTGCCAACCGTGAAGCGAGACTGGGGGCAGAGCGAGACCTTTTTCCTCCCAACCAGGCGTTCATCCCCTTTTGGTCCCCGACTCCCGGCCTCGGGTCTCGCATATTTCTCGTCCACTCGACCATGCTCCTTCTTTAGGACGAGCTGTCCTCCCTGGTTGAGCTCGACCAACTGTGGAAGGGAACGCTGGTCGCGAAGCTGGGTCTCTAATAGAAAGCGACTGGACCCCGTAGGCCAGACGAGTCGAGCACTAGCACCCAGTTTGGTCAGAAGTAAAGCTAGCACGGGGCAGCTTACACGAAAAGGGTGATCCCCTGGCAAGCCTGGTCTACAGAGTGGCCGGGCCCCATCCGCCGCTAAGCCCCGTACGTACTGGTTGGTACCAGCTTTTCGAATTGGCGTCGAATAGGAGTGATGAGGTCGTCCAAATTTCAATTTCCAGGTAGGTGCCGATCACCAGTCGTTTGGGCCGCTATGGAGCGGGCCTGGCGAAATTACACTGAGGCTCAGCGCTTGCCAAGCTGCTAAGACTCGTCCTGTCTTCAGCAAAATTCTAGCCGACTAGCTCTTCGCGGCGGGGAGCTGGGTGTTGGACCGAGCGGAAAACCGTTGACCTTGGCTAGCGCCCTGGTCGGTGGTCGTGCAGCTTACTATTTCTCTTGATGCGCAATATATGAAGCAGCAACGATCGTCAATCGACTTGGGGCACGTCCACCAGAAGCTTGATAATTAGGGACGAACATGCCGTACCCTCCTCGAGAATCACGAGGCGGTGATCTCCCGCTCGCCGGCGCCTCCCAGTGCTCGAGTTGGTGGTGCGAACGATCCACCAACCACGAGTCTGCGAGCACACTAAGGGAGGTAGATGCTCGGCCGTGAGCAATCTCTCTCATGCATTACCGATTTTACGAAGAATTGGCTTTGATACTGGCTGTATCGTGGCTTCACAAAGCCGGCCTAGCGGGGAACTGCGTCATAAGGAAAAAGAAACGAAAGGGGCCACCAAGGTGAAGACAGTAGCAAGCACTGAAGTTTTGGGAGGGGGGGCATATCGGCCACAGAGCTTCGAGCTCCCCCCTTTACTCTAACTAAGTGCTTAATTAATTTAGTAGCAAATTATCTCGAAATTTCCACAGTTCGCTCTGGGTCCCACGCGGTTGTCCCCGCGTGGCGTGTGGGAGGAAACCCGTTTAACTTTGTCCCCGTCGAGTAGTCTCCGACCAACTCGAACCAAAGAAAGAAAAAGGAGAGTACCCGGCGAATAGTTGGAATACGAGGCAGAATGCATTGACATATCTGGAAGCTTGATTTGGCAGACCTCACCTGGGATGTGATACTACGCAACTAACACAAATTACAGTATGCCGAAACAGATATATCACAAATTCAGGGGGTTCGCGGTGTATGCCGGACTGACCGAAGGAAATGGGAATTTCTGACCTCTCTGCTTTAGGTTGCTCTCTTTTTGGCAGTCGGCTAGCAAGCAAGACACGATCGACCATGAAACCTCCGCATCAATAGATCGGCGAAGAAACACAACCTCGATAAGAGAGGATCCCTCTTGGTAACGGCATGGCCTCGGCAGTCACGTATAAGCATCTGAATCAGGGAGATGAAGCTGTGGTGCCTGTTGCGTAGTGCGTGGGTATGAAGCACAACTTTCTGTACTTACCTAGTCTCGAGCTAAGTCAGGGTGAGCCAGGACGGTAACACTGAGAACGGGGATTTGCCGACTATCTTCTCGCTCTCCTCTGTTCCGTCACCCGTGATACGACAGGGAGCGCGTAACACTCTGCTGTCAGTCGCAAATCCCTGGGACCTCTTGTGCTTTCCAGCAGCCGTCTCGGGAAACCGAACAGGGACAGGCTTAGCTGCAAGATGCAGCTCATAAGACAGCATGTGGGATATGCTTAAACCGAAACCATGGAGTTGTATTCATTAGTACGTCCCCTCCAAAGTGTTGAAACAAGAATGACGCTAGCGGCAGAGATGAAAAATACCTACTGTAAGGAAGTACGAAGTAAGAAGGGCCAAGCGAACCCTCAAGAACTGGTGCTCCTGCGCCGTCTCTGCCCTCAGTAGTAGGACTGACTCTGATTGCAAAATCAGAACATATCAGATGAACCGTAGTATACGCGTTCTCGAGAGCGGCGCAGCTGCTTTCACAGGCGGCGCTGGGCGTATTCCCAAACACGAAAGTCTCCCATAAACGCCAGGATCTGGGTGTCTGCTCTCCGAACCCCCGTGCAATTGGTTAAAGGCTTTGAAAATGACCTACCCTTGTGTACTCCTATTCACTCCACCCCCAAATCGCCAATCACAGGCAAAGCTACCCAGAATGGGCGCTCCCTAGACCACGTCCCACACTTGCCGGCCGCCCGGCAAGTGTGGGAAGCGAAGGCACTACGATTCACCGCCGTCGTTTCAATTTTCTACTATTTTCGCCCAGAGCACGGGAAGAGCGAGGACCAGCTCCCCCAAGGCCAGTGCCTACGCAAGGACCTTGCAACCAGCCAGGCGGTACAGCGTGGGGCGGAGTGTGTATGCCGGCGAACTGTAATATCCAAAGCCAAGGCAACCTCTGAGGCTAAGGCACCTACTAATCCGTAGTGCGTGCAGCTACAGTATGTAGGGTAGCTACTGTATGTCATTACTCGCAAACTCGACTCTATCGAGGCTTCCTAGGCGATGATGGATGGATATCCAGCTGCTCCGGAGATGTTTCCCATCCCGAATGATGGCCCTCGGGCGCGTCGCGTCTCGCATTGTCCGCGCTCCGATGCCATCATCTCCCAACTACCAGGAACCTGCCTCGTCTTTGGTCCAGAGGTCCGCGCGGTCCAGTAGTGCAGATCTTGGTACCGTTGGGATAAAAGTTCCGTGGGGGATTTCGCTCGCGGAAGCCACTGCCATTCCGAAGCGGTAGTCTAGTGCAAACCCAGGCACTGAGTTTTCTCGGTACAGGTCTGAGCGCCGGGTGAAAGACGGTTTAGCCGCGCCATTCACCCCTTCACCTATCCTACCTGGTATGATTTTTGGGGATTTTCATCGAGGCATTTCTTTTTCTCTCCTCTTCTTGTGGCTGCCCAGGGGATTCCAGCAGAGGGGACTCTCCTTCGCGTGTTTACAGGGACATCGTCCGGTCGGGCCCTGGTACGAGGAATGTGACAAGAGAGAGAGCCAGTCGTGCCAGTGTAACCTTGCCCAATGCACATACTTGTATTTCATCACCCGCGGTTGTTCTCCGTGGTAGGAAGCTCAAGATGCTCATTTTGGCATCTGATAGTCCAGCACACGTACTCTGAGGTTCGCCCTGCCGCTCAAGAATATTCTTCAGCTACGCCGCCTATCCTGCAGCAATAATAAGGTAGCTTGGGTAGGCAGCGGTCGCCCAGAGATTGATTGGCACCTAGAGCAAGTCCAACCGGCCGTTCCGCCGCGGGCCGGTTGTGATCATGGTCCTGTCACAAGCCGCTAATTCCACCAAGCGGTTTGTTTGGCCGTTGCCCTCCCCCCCCTCTCCTCCTCGTACATAGCTCTCTTTTTTAATCTCTACAGAACGCTGCGCTGGACCAACAGGTCCCCATCCCTGCTGCCTCTCTTGCCGTTCCGATCATCCATCTTGTTCCCCCCTCAGTGATGGGGTGTGAGGGTGTGTGGCTCCCCCCCACCGAGGCTGCAGCTCCAGGGGCTACTATCACACGAACCCGAGCTGTCACCCGGGCCAAGGCCCTCGGCCGTGGCAAGGGTATTGTATGTATGTATGTATGTACATACGTACTCCGTACTCCGCAGTAGGGAAATGTGCTGCACCCAACGACTCTCGCGGAACCCCTACCCGCATCAGCATGGGCACCCATTGGGGGCTGTCGAAGCGTGGTTCTGGATTCTACTTTGCCAGTGTACGGGGGGCATGCATGGCGTGTTATACGTTCTCCTCCAGCTGCAGCTGAAGGGTCTCCGTTTTGGGTCGTTTCAACCACTAAATGTTTCCCATGGTGCTCCGGTTCCGACATCTCTCCGACCCGGAGGGATTGAAAAAAAAAAAAAGCCTCGCGAAGAGAAAGAAAAGTGCACGGTATGGTTTTGGCTTCGAGGCAATTTCCTCAAATCTTGTGCCGGCTCGCGGCTGCGAGGAACTATTTGAGCCAATGCACTCCCAGACCCTCGAGTTGCAGATACATGCCGCGCCTTTTCGCCCACTTGGAGTGCAGGTGGCTTTCGGCAAGGAAAAAGAAAGCCAAAAAAAAAATTGAAATGAAAAAATGGGTAAGAAAAAGAGAAGAATAGGAGCAAATTGGCAACGTCCTCTCCCAATGTACAACCCTTGTCCATGCTGGGCCACCACGGCCGCAGCAACTAACGCAGCATAAGAAGCAGCCGAGCGAGAAAACGAGAGAGAAAAAAAGAGGTAAACGAGTAAACGACATGCCTGCTCCGCCCTGCCCTGCATCACCCCCAGCAGGCTGTTTGTGCTTTCTGCATGCGGGACGTGCTTCGGCCCCAGTAGCGAGCTGGACTTTTGGCATCAGAGCGTGCATACATGGCCCCATTGTGCTAACGCAGCATCCCTCCCCATCACAAGGTAAGTCCATAGCCGGTGCCGGCCCTGGATCGAGGGATGAGAGAGACAGAAAGGGATAAGAGGATAAGAGAGAGTACGTATGTAGTACGCTCTACACAACGATGCAAGTGGCCATCACCCCGCCCCCCGGGTGCCTTCCCCCCCACGGCATTGTCGCTTCGGGTCTGCAGTAGTGTACCAACTAAAGGTAGCGATCTCTAGCTCGAAACACGGGTCCTGTATTTGTTTTCTCGCTTCTGATTTTTTTTTCCTCTCTATCTTTCCCCTCTCTTGCCTGGCATTGCTTCCAGGTAGCCGGATGGCGCAATATTGGAGTGGTTCGAAAATACGGGCTAAGGTAACGTCAGCCTGCAGACTGAGGACAGCGGAGAAGCTCTCACAAGCACGAAAGAGTCAGAAGAGGGAGACCTTTTCCTTTGCATGCAGGCTATGTAGAGTAAATGCATACAGACAGACAGACCAGAGTGCGAGCAAGGACCACGAGTCTTTGGGAGTGCCGTGTCCGCGGAGCGATTCTTTAGCGACTATAGCAGGGAATCTTGCATACATACGCGGTACTTAGCTACCTTCCCTTACTTTGCCACCGACGCACGTGGTAGATTACCCGACTACCCCAGGTATTCCCAGATCACAGTAAGCACTTGGCACGCCGGCCAGTCGAGGCTGGGAGCTGAGCTTACATAGTCCATGTTGTAGCTTGGGTCTGGGCCATGGTCCTCAAGACCAGCGACGAGGACCTGTCGTGCCTGTCTAGCTAAGGCACCCAGTCTTGCTACGTACAGGAAAGAACCTCACGGCCGATACGAGTTATACGGCTGCCTAGATGCCCGAAGGAGCCAAAAGATTTAGGGCCCCGAGTCTAGTATGAGATGAGCTCATATTAGTCCGCGTCGCCGCCTAGACTGCCTCGGTCACCGGGCGTCCCGGAAGTTAAGGAATGCTTCGCAAAGAAACAGGAAAAGAACCAGAAAAAATGAGCTTCATGTATTCGTGGCACAAGAAGGACGATATGAATAAGCCATGCAATCCTATCACTGCCTGCTCCGAAGGCGCCTCTCTGGCAAATTATAGAAACATCGGAGCCGTACGCCGAATATGAGTTGATCCCATTTTTGTTGATTTTTAATAGCCTGAAAATGCATAGAAGACGTATATATATATATATGTACCATAGATTCCGTATTTACGGGCTCTCCTCGTCGGACAACTTGAGGCACGATGCGTCCTCCACCGTGATAGGATACTTATCCAGGGACTCATACCACTGGATCAGAGAACCAATCTAGAGACGAGTTAGCAATCTTCATCCTGCTCCATCTATCGAGGCACCAAGAGTGCTATGTGGGAAGGGGCCTCGGCCGCTGCCGCAGATGGGTAGCTTACCAAGAAAGCCCAGGAGCCGACAAACGTAGACAAGGTCGAAGCGTACTGGATGCCGGGCTGGTCAACGGCGAAGCCGAGGGCACCGCAGAGGGTGAAGCCGATGGCACCGACCAGATTCCAGAACCCAATGTGCCATCCGAGCACCTTAGGCGCCGGCAGGTACCATTTGTCCTGGACCTCTACCATGAAGAGGATGCTCGAGACAATAAAGCCCGTTCCACCGACCACCTGCGGGAGCCAGAAGATCCCATTGGTAGCGGCCAACGAGAGCGAGTTGAGGATAGGCGGCAGGCCGGTAAAGCCCGAGATCCAGAAGATGGTGGCCCCGAACATCTGCGAGGAACAGGCCAGGAAGCCTATATCGCGGATGTAGTGCGTCGACAGCTCGTACCAGGTCGGCCACCACGACCAAACGCGGGCGGACCTGGAACCGCGACGGACGCCAGGGGGATCCCGCTCCGACTCGGTGCCTGTTTCCTCGTCCTCGGGAAGGGACTCGGAACTCGACTCGGCACTGAGAAAGCTGCCCCGTTCTTGGTGATGATGCCGACAACTATCGTGCTTCGGGTGCAGGAGCATCCCCCTGCTCTCGATGGCCTCCTCCAGGGCCCAACCGAAGCAGTCGGACCGGTTCTCGTTGACGGCCTCCAGCATCAGGAGGATGGAGCCGAGCTCGAAGACGGTCGCGCCGA
>FSZZ01000146.1_pt1 | contig 10176 bp, 13 predicted proteins | sample 1638981 | NCBI WGS metagenome assembly FSZZ01 (sample SAMEA3914812, study PRJEB12502) | metagenome | biome: forest; material: soil | place: Canada | collected 2011-07-07 | depth 0.1 m | reverse complement strand
GGATCTCGATCGACACTTCTCGCCGTGGGACCAGAAGAGACTTGAGTCGTACGGCAACAACATGCTGGACTATCACGTAATTCTCGACCTGCTACCGGCACTGGCCAACCTGTATTTCAACGGGAACATCCAGGACGGCGTCCAGATCACCCCCATACAAAGGGCGATCCTGCTCGCCATCGGCCTGCAGAGGAAGGACATCGATGCGGTCGCCAACGAGCTGACGGTTCCCTCGCAGCAGCTGCTGGCCATGTTTATGAAGATCATCCGCAAGATCACCGCCCACTTCGCAGCCCTCGTCTCCGGCGCGATTGAGGCCCAGATGCCCAATCCCGACTCAATCGGGGTCAGCCGCGAGAACGCGGCCGGAATCCACGACGACGAGATCGTCGACACCAAGTTTGTGCCGCTAGAGAAACGTCTCGACGAGGAGCTCGAGGAAGGCGGCGATGAGGAGTTGAAAGAGTGGCGGGCCAAGCAGAGAGAGCTTATTGACTCTCTGCCCCTCGACCAGTAAGTACACAGTCCGGTGCTGACGAGACGCACGCGAGCTCCCCCCAAGCTGACAAAGACATAATAGGTTCGAAATCGACGGCGACGACGCCGACTGGGCCGACGCCGAGAAGATCGCGCTCAAGGCCACCCAGGAGGGCCACGCTAACCCCACCGTCAGCGTGAAGGCGCAGAAGGCGAAGCGAAAGGCTGGCGCAACAGCGGCCGAGGTCTACGAGGAGGTCTTCGGGGAGAAGGCGCAGAAGAAGCACAAGAAGCCGAGGAGAGACAAGGGAAAGGGCCAGTGAGCGTGTGCTTTGGGACATCCGAGTCGCCGGCTCCTGGTCGATGATCTCTTCCCTTGAGGCTGGTGACCTGCCGTCGTCGTGATACCCTGACAACCAGCCTTAGGCATCGGGGAGTTTCTTGTATATACGAACGCGCCCCTGGAGGCACGGCGTCTTGCGGGCGGGGTTAGGCGTTGATGTATTATTTGATCCAAATGGGCTACTATCTATGGGGGAGTCTGTATCGGGCATGTTCAAGACAAAAAGAAATAGATACAGAATTCTACAGCTGACATGGAATCAAGTACCTTCGACCAAACCTTTGGACAGTAAGTAGCGCACGGGCGGCTCTAGAGCCAGACCACAAGTTCCCTCGAGCAGAAGATGTCCTCAGGATGTGACTCGGAAGAAGAGCCTCTGGAAAACGGCAGCGGTAGGGATATGAGTCGCTCTCACGCCATCCACAGTACTGCCTCGCTGCTGCTCGCGTCTCAATTATTGTAGTCGCCCTGAAGCCAGACTAACTCGGGTTGATATCTTCGCCAGCACGGAAGGACCAGTCCGCGCCGAATCTACGCAGTCTCTCTCGCCAGAGAAAGGCAGTCTTCCGGCACCACGCCGAACACCGTACGTGCATACATCTGGTGCTCTTTGGAGGCATCCATCCAACCAACAATGCACCCGCACGAGCCCTCCGCGAACCTGCACGGCGGCAGAACCGAAATTAGCTACGCAAGAGACAGTCACTATTAGCGGTCCAGCCGGCCAACGGGTGCGGCTGGTCGACCAAGGCACAGTGCACCCGCACCGCCGCGTCTCAGGCGTACATGAGCGGCAGCGGCGCGATGGGGGAGGGCTCGCTGTCCTCTGTGGAAGCCCTGTGCGGGAGCAGCAGGCCTCCGCTCTGCGTCGACTTTGCGGGGAAGCTGGGCATGTTTTTGGGGCCTTGGGTGGGAAGGGGGGAAGGCAGTTAAAGTGCTTGCGTTCGATGTCCGTGTGTGAGTGGTACAGATGCAGGTGCTGTCGTTTCGTTCCGCCTTGGGTGGGCGACGCACGGAGGGCCTGCGCTGCAGCAGGTGAGACAGAGAACGGGCGGACAGCTGCAGATTCACGGACGCTCGACGGCACACAGACGGTTCCCTGCAGGCTTCTGAGATGCACGCCGCGGGGCATGGAGCCATATCTGGTGGTGATTCATACTATGCGCATGGAAAGTGCGTGGTACAATGGGATGTGTAACCACCCTCGCTGTCGAATTTAGCGGTGCCGGTCGCACGGGGCCGCGGTACGGACACGGGCCTAGACAAAGAGAGCGGGGACACGGAGCAGAGAAGAGAGCCAAATCCGGGACGGGTTCGGAAGGCCCGGCCATATTCACAACTGAACCAAGCTCCCGATTGGTTACTTGTCGTTACAAATGTACAATCCTCGCCAAACTTGAGGGCTACTTTGGAAAAGCTCTACTTGAGCTCGTGCAGTTAGCACAGCTGGAGGTCGACTAGAGGGGAACCCAGAGGTCTTGTGCGGAAGGCCTCTCAGTCCTATGTCTGTGGGCATGGGCCTCTTCGACTAGCTACTGGCAGATGTCACTCGTGCATCGGGCTAAGGAGGGTCGCTTCTTCTCTTGTGACCTCTGTTACTGACTACAGTAATTTCGAGGATTCGGATGCGACTGCCGAGTATGGTGATGAGTTACGAGAGACAGAAGCCGGAGACCAACGACCACGTGCAAGCCTCGCGCTTGATAATCAGCCTGACTTCTGTAGGTGGGCTGGATGATACTGATATCGGCCCCTCCTGTACGTATGAGACGACAGGTTATTGTCTGGTTGCCGGCGCGTGCTCTCCGGCGGCCACGCGTGGCGAGGTTGGTGTTGTCGACTGAGCCCAGCGCATCCAATGTTTGTTTCTGCGTGGTTGACTCAATATCAACACATACCCACACCGCCTGTCGGCTGCGACCCTAGGACGAAGGGATCAATCGCCGTTTGGTACTTGCGAGTGGCCCCCCGTCAAGCTATAACATCTTAGCATGAGGCTCGATAGTGCGGAAGCACGGAACAGCCGGGGGTGGGGACTTCCTCGGCCGGAGAGGCTGGGGTGCCGCATCGTGCTGGGCGGGTTGCGGGTGCCGCTTTCAGGCTATATTCATCGTCTGGACTTCTGGAGCCGTCCCGTCCCTGCCCCCAGCCATCGGCTCCCAGCCGTCTGGGTCCTCCTCAAGCTCAGAGGGAAACGACTTGGAGGGCCAAGAGAGGTTGGTATTTGGGCTAGGTAGTGTAGATTGTATCAGAAAAAAACGGGGGTTGTAGGCCCAAAGAAGTGGTCAAACCAGGCTGCAACCCACCCATTGGCCACGGATTCACTGTATGCAAACAACTGGAAGGACGAATGGGTATGATATGAACACAGCGACTGTGGGGGAGGCCGTGGCAACCCTGGAGCTCGAAGGAGTCGAGCATATACCGTCAAACTTTGAGATATCACAAAAGCACAAGGCGTGTATGTAGTGTGCGCTAGAGACCGCCAGACCCACGGTTCAAATGATTATGCAACTGAAGGCAGTGGGGATGGTATAGGACGCCAGCGAGGTGTTATAGCGACATGCCATACCGCCAACCCAGCCCTGCAAAGTAGTGTCCAACCCCTCACGGCATCTCAGTACTCCCTCTCGGGTGTGGTATACATCCTGTGATATATGATCAGAGGAGAGTCCTCGTGGTGGGGTTTGGCACAGCGCGTGAGGCCGGCAAGAAGAGCTCTGCAGATCCGGCTGTGGGAACGAGCGAGCGAACTGCTACGCCATCTTGCCGAGCAGAGAATCCAATCGCAAGAGTCCGCAGAGCCTGGGTGAACGTACTGTGTGTATGTACATAGGTGTTAGTGATGCGCTAGCACGGCATAATACTGGATTCATGGGGCACGTAGTAGGGAATCCGGGCCTGGTAGTAGTCTCTGCACTTCGGGCCACGAAGGCTGGCGGGGAGGGATGCGAACAAACACTTGTCCGCAGTTCTTGGCGTTGGCCCGTCGCGATGGTCGAGCTGCCCACTTGCTGTACGATAGTCCTATCGCAACACCGGCCCACGAGATCACTGCTTACAACGTGCCTCGGTCGACCATCCGACGAAGTGGGAGTTGGCCAGCAGGGGTCAAGATACAGATCGGGGAAGTCCAGGCTGTCCTTCCCTTTGCGGGATAATGTTGCAGCGTCCTCCGGTGTAGCACGCCAAGATCGCCAGTGTGTACGCCATTCTCGATAGCATTCTCGAGCGTGGTAGGCGGAGAGGGAGAATCATGGCCCGTGGTAGGCAAGGATCTGATGCGAGAGACGGAGGCGGGGAGGGGGGTAGAGCATTATGATCACCGAACGGCATATTGTGGCTAGCCCGATCACCGCGCCAGACCATCTTATGCGCCTCGTGCGTCTAGAGCACTTGCAACGAGCGAAGACCACTACGGGCCACGAAGGTCGACAGACCGACTATCTCAATCACGCAAAGTGCTGCCTCCACGCCGGATGGGTCAGCTGCCCTCTTGTCCTCTCTCCAGAGACAAGGCCGCCGGTGCGAACCTATCACAATATGCAGATTCCTGTCGACGAAAGGCCGCTCGCTAGGTTTGCATTAGCCAAGGCAGTCATGCTGAGTGGCGCATGGTCCCGAGAGGAGCGCGTTGGCGGGGGCTAATGCAACCCGGGGTAGTGTAGAGGCAGCAACTGGCTATGTAGTCTTGCCCGAGATGGTAGTTTTGTTCCCCTCCAGCAAAGAGAGAGAGCATGATGGCCTACGTAGCGTGCTGACCAGGGTATCTGCTTCGCAGTGCTCTGCTTGCCTTGCGTGTTGGCCGTGGGAATCATATGCCAGAGACTTCAATGGGGCGGCGGCGCACGGTAACGCTTTTGGTTGTGCTAGGCAAAAAAGAGAAAAAAGGTCGAGCGGCAGACCCGAGCGCACATTTCGTAGCATGACTTGCGGTGCATAGGACGATGAGGGGAGCAATGCTGACGGCTGGTACCATTAGTTGTCATGGCAAGCCTGAAGTGGCGATTATTCTGTCGGTATTGAGAGACGATTTACGCCTTGCGTCAAAGAAGGATTGGCATGAGATGCATAAAGCGTACGCGATGCTTCCAAACTGCCGTGATCAAGGAAGCAAGAGGATGTGAGACTCAGATTGTGTTTCTGTCGTTCTGTTGCGTGCGTCTCACAGCACGCGGTGGGGCCTGGAGCATCCAAGAAGGGGTTAGGGTTGTTGAATAGTAGTCGATACGCCAGGAAGGTATCATAGACCTTCCCTTGGCATGCCCACTGCCACTGTGCCTACGCCGTTACCAAATGCCTAACTGTCGGTGCCTGAGAGAGCGGTGGCATTTACATGTCACTACGAAAGCAAAAGGGCCGACTCCAATCAGGTTGAGGGAAGCCAGCTCGTTGCCAGACTGCGACGTGTGAGTGTGAGTGAATAGTATCGAATTCTTCCAACTCGGGCTATATTTAGTAGAAAAAACGAAACGCCGTCCCTAGTTTCTCTATCCGACTAATCCCTGCCAAACAGAAATCGTCCTTCTCAAACAAGTCTTAGTAGATTGCCTCTGGGTATATGATAAGTGTCTGTAATATTCCTCAAGATCAAGTCGACTAAGAACCTCTCGCTAGGAATCGATCTCATGCTTCCCCCAAAGAGGCAAGTGCCGTCCCGGGAGGCAGGAAACTATCTTGGCCAATCAGCAGGCGGGAATCCACCTGACTTACACGCGACGGCAGCTCCAATTCGTCAGTGGAGTCAGAAGCCGTCGAAACCGTCAATCGGGGACTGGAAGCGCCCCACATAAGTAAGGTACAGTGCATACAAAAGTTTAGTTATCGTGATCCCAGAGATGGCTTGTGATAGATTCACCCCAGTCGGTCGGTCCCTCCTCGCGAATTATTTTGCATCTGTCCATGGCTGGCCAGGCAAAAACCTGTACTAAGGTAAAGACAACCAGCAAACGTCGGAACGAAGACTCAGTATTCTCTGGAGATACATCGGCTGGCATGCCTTGTAAAAGTTCCACGTCTCCAGATCAAGGAGCGGACTTGCTAGTTTAGCAGGAGGCGAGACATTGGCCAGTCTCAAATTCAAGGGATGCTGTGGGCTTGTCCAGGATAGCGCTCAGCATCTGCGAGAGGTATGTAGGGTATCGAGAGACAGCAGCCGCTACCACGTTCTGTACTTGGTGCGTCTTTCTTGCTAGTGGTTTAGGTCATGATGAGCCCACCCGGGAGAGACACTGGATCGATACCTACTTCGAACTACTGGATGGGCACTGAAACCCAGGACGCATTGCGAAATCCCCTAGGCCAAGCGGCCTCGCCGCACAATCGACCGGCGATCCATGTGCTCAGATCCAGGCGCAGCTGCTCACAAGCCCAGCGCTGTTGGCGTCTGTGCTGCGAGTTGAAAATGATGCTACAACTGGCCTGTGGCCTTCCCCGCTGGAGCGAGCTTCGAGCGATCATTCAATGCATACATTGAGTGGGCTTTCAAAGGCAGGGCAACGTCCAGTTGGGAAGCTCATTTTTAGTCAATTGAATCATGCAAGCACCCAGTTCTTCGCCCTTATCGACCGCCGCCACCACCCACACCAGATTCGTCCTTCAGGCGTAGGCATCTGCTTTCGCTTGAGGTCCGTGGACTGAACCCACCCCTCCTCCCTCACCCCAACGGGAGAGCGGCCGTCCGTAGCCAAGATCGCCGACCAGTCCAGGCGAGGGTTACCTACTTTCGCTTGCTCTCATGGTTGGTTGGAGCTGGTACATTTCTCGCACATAGGGTAAATATGGAATACCCGGTAGCCAGTCTCGACGGTGGCCCTTCTTACCATCCACAGAGAGAGAGAATAAAAAAAGAAAAGGGGGGGGGCCTACATAGGTTGGAAGAGGATCCGAACAATGTCAGAAGGAAGATGAAAATAAATGAAAAAATAAATGCGCGTGGACTTCATGTGAGAAAGATTCAGATCGTCGACGCCAATGTGCATGGTATGCGTATTCAGCAGAGCCCAGGCAGGGCTCGCAGGCTTCCTTTTGGTCGAACTCGCGGGGGGGGGAATGAAATCGTGTGTCGAAGAAACAGCGTCGTATATGCGGGAAACCCCCCTTGTCCTCTGCGGCCTGACTACTATACAACTCTATGCTCTGGACCCGTCCGTACACTGGGCAGCTACAGATCTGAGCGCGCGTGGAGCTCCGCAACCAACGGTAGGAAGTCAGGTAGGATCAATTAGCCCAGCTCCAAGCCCAGGGTAGACCGCTCGCAAGGGACGGGTGAGGGGGAGGGATCTTGTTTTCCTGACCCCCCCTTCTCTGGCTCTCCTGGCTGCACGCAATTAAATTGACCCAGAGAAAAGACGAAACATTTTGTCAAGCAGAATAGTAGAACCGACGACGAAGCGGGTGAGGAACAGGGTGCCTTGTGCTGGGCCCTGCCTGGTCCCCCCTCGTCGCCCCCGTCCTCGTCGGATGTCTGTGTGGCATGCCAACTTAGAGCGAGAGAGCGACGTAACCAAGGGTCATCGGACAGAGCCAGGCAGGCCAGGGAAGGAGAAGAAAATAGGTCGGAGAGGAAGCTTGAATGAGGTTTAGGTTTTTTCTTTCTTTTTTCTCCTTGCAAGGGCCAGGGCGTTGCCCCCCGAGACTGCCTGGAGGGCCAGGGCAGGTGGACGAAGTGTCTAGTGTTTCGAAGCTAGGGCTGCGACAGCGGCGCCCATGTCGAAGGGGAGGGGTCGACTATCCAGGCGAGCCAGGGTCCGTCGCTACCTCAATTTACACACGTGGATGGCCCGTCGGGCCCAAACATCTGATTCCGAACGCGTCGTAACGCACGGAGGGAGTCCCGTAGTAGCCAATGACCCGAGAGCGCAGGCAGGGGAAAATGAGCAAAATTGTCTGTGGGTGTATTATCCGCCCTCTACTATACACCCTGGGGATTCCTCCTTGGAGGAGGGGAAAAGAGCGGATCACATTGAAGGGCAAGAAGGGGTAAAATTTATAGATAAGAAAACTTGAGACAGTGTCTCGGATGCCGCATATCTGGAAACGGTTTTGGAAACAAGAAACGAAACACAAAAAGTCGAGGTGGGCCAAAATTGAGTTTGCGTGTCTGTCGTCGCAACAGGGAGAGAGCATTCGCACCTTGGGGACTGGGCTAGCTGGGGGAGTTGGGAGTCCAAGAAACGAAGGTAGGGTCGGCAAAAAAAGTGAAAATAAAAATACCGAAATGCAACATAAAACAATAGCTAGATCGGAAGGTAAGGTGTTGAAGGAAGAATAAGGTACCCAACGTGCCGTCTGGTGTCCACCAATCACAGCACGAGCTTAGTCCTTCTACTCACCCAGGCCTAGAGCGTCTCTCTTCACCTTATACACGGGCACGAGTGAGAAATGTATCTTCAGCTGGCAATTTGGTATCATTTGAGCTGGTTCTGAAGAGGTAAAAGTAGAGAGAAATAAAAGGAAAGAGAGCAGTTTGGTATCATATCGTCATAAGGTACTGCTTAGGACCCATCCCCGCGCCAAAAATCAGCCGTCTGCCAAAAAAAAACCCCATATCACATTATCCAGAGATCCTTATCCCTCTGCTGACCAGTCCCTTCTTTGCCCGTTTGAGTGCCAATCCATGGGTTGAAACGCATCCTCTCCAGTAGTTGCGTTTCTCGTGCTGGACTGCCCTGACCATGTTGCCATTCGCTTTGCTGAACCAATATAACGCCGAATGGGGATGTGTGCGTGTGTTTGTGTAGGTGTTTTTGCCTGTTGAAACCGAGGTATCCGCCTTCCTAAAATGGCCAAAAACGCCGGACCGGTAAACCCTCGAGCCGCATCACCGTCCTGTCAACCTGACGCTTTTCCTCCTCGACGCCAGGTTTAGTAACCTCCTCTTCCCTGTTGGGGCTCCGGCTTGTGAGTCAAGCTCGTCAGCTTTTGCTTGCTGCTGCTGTGGCTGTTCTTGTGACGCCAAGCGTAGTGGCAGCATCGCCCTCTTGCTCGCCCTGGCCTCGGTTGGTACCGGGGCGGGTGAGGCTGGCTCTTCCTCCTCGCGGAGCGGTGAGGCTAGGTGGTTGTTCAGGAGAGGTCTGCTCCTCTTCCTGACTAGGCTGAAGGACCGAGCGACTCCTTTTATCAAGTTCTGGGTTGGTGTCCTCAGGGGCTTCTGGGGTGTCGAGACCTCCTGGTCGGTGTCTTGCTGGGGCAGGTCCAGCGAGTATGTGCTGCCGTTGGCGTAAGGGTCAAGGTTGAGGAAGGGGGGTCGCCTCTTGAGCAACGACTCGCTCTTCCTGCCGGGCGTGTGGTGGAGCACCGAGGAGAGAGAGCTCGCGACGCTGATGGGGCGCTCGAGGGACGAGCGTGTGAGCTTGGACGAGCTGGAGCTGGTCCGCGAGTGCGACTCGGTCGAACTGGGCGTGATGGATCTCCTGACGGGCGAGAGCTCGACGAGGGATGGCTTGCCGACGAAGACGAAGGAGACGGCCTTGGCCGTGACTTCGTGGCAGTCCAGGTTGGGCGAGCAGATGCCGTCGCTGCTTGAGTCCCAGTCGTACAAGGAGAAATCGTCGGGCGAGGACGAGACCTCCTCCTCGGACGAGAGGTAGACATCGTGGGGCGTGCTGGCGGCTTCGAGCTCTTTCGTCTCCAACGCACCTGCGATCTTCAAGAGGCCCAGACCGTCGAAGAGGCGGGAGCGCCTCAGCGCGCTCCTCTCGGGCAGCGCCGGTGCGTCAACGCTGGGCTCTGCCATGTGTGTCTGTGTCTTCGTCGCGGGAGCGGCACTCGGTACTTCTTGGTCGTCCATGTCGTACAAGATGTCTTCGTAGAGGCTGTCGTCGCTCGCGGCGTGCGAGAGTCGACGGGGCTGGTCGTGGCTATAAGTCTTGGTGGGCTGTGAGACGGTGCTAGGAAGACCCGCCTCCCTTACGGGTGGATGGTCGACCAGAGACATGTTCGAGATGCGAGGAGATGCGAGGAATGAGACGGCGGGAAAAAGAAGGCGATCGATTCCTGCTCGTATCGGTCTCCCTGAGGAATGTTGCCTTCTTCAGGGCAACGGGGGTTGTAGTAGAGTAGCTTGGAAGGGGGGCAAGCCCGCCGGAAGAATAGAACGGAAAAAAAATGAAGGAGGAATGTCTCGCTCGATATCGGTGGTGGCTCCAAAGAGTGGTGTGTGTTTTTCTCCCGTGAAGTAGTAACAGCCCAGGACAGGTTCCTACCCAGAATGGAAGATGTTACAACCGTACACTTCCAGGTATATATAATGTCTTTTGTCGTCACCGTCGGTCTGTCACGGAATCGTAAACGGGTTTGTAGATACTGTAGAGTTGTTCATAGACACCCAGAGAGAGATTAGGGGAGGGTGGGAG
>FSZZ01000085.1_pt1 | contig 10514 bp, 4 predicted proteins | sample 1638981 | NCBI WGS metagenome assembly FSZZ01 (sample SAMEA3914812, study PRJEB12502) | metagenome | biome: forest; material: soil | place: Canada | collected 2011-07-07 | depth 0.1 m | reverse complement strand
GGTGTTCTCGAGCATAACCACACCGGACTACGGCGTCACCGGCGGTGGCTCGAGCCCCGTCGAGCTGCACAACTCGGCACCGACGAACCCGCCGCCCATCGTAACCCCTTCGTACGACCCCGGCCAGCCAACCAAGGGCGCCGCCGAGGTCCCCCACACCACGGCAGCACCTCCGGTCACCGTGGCCATCCAGCCAAGTGGGGTGGTCCTCGACGGCCAGACCATCAACGACCAGCCGGGGACGCCCACGCAGACCGTTGTCGCCGGTGGCCAAACGTTCGTCGTCAACCCGAGCCAGGTCATCGGCGCCGGTGCGACCATCGACCGCGCGTCCGCCCTTGGTGGCGTGTTCGCCGCGCAGCCCACCAGCACCAACATCGGCGGCGTCTCGGTTGCCGTCAGCTCCTCGATCGCCGTCATCGGCGGGACCACCTTCACGCTGGGACCGACGTCGATTGTCACGACCATCCAGGGGCAGGCCGTCACCATCGGACCGAGCGGGATCGGCATTGGGACTCAAACGATCCCTCTTACATCGGCGCCCACTCCAACCAAGATCGTCATCGCCGGCGGCGAGCTGATCACGGCCATCGGACAGTCGGTCTTGGTCGTCCAGGGTACCACCATCACCTACGGCCCAGGATCCTCCAGCGTCACCGTCATCGACAACGACAGCGTTACCGTGGGTCCGTCGGGCGTCACGGTGCATGGCACCACGCTGGGAGGCTTAGCGGTGGCCAGCACGGATACCCAGTACGATGTGGTCGGCGGCGCGACCATCACCGAGGTCGGGGCATCGTTGATCATCATCCAGGGACAGACCTTCACGGTCGGTCCGGGATCGGGTAGTACCACGACGGTCATCGGAGGGCAAACGATCACCGTTGCCCCCAGCGGCGTGACCGTGTCGTCCATCACCTTTTCGTATCCGTTCGGGCCTACAACCACCATCACACCGGGCGCGACGGCAACCCCTACTGAGGCAGTCCCTACGGGCGCCGGCGCCGAGCCGAGCAAAGACGCCGCCGCTGTGGCACGGCCGGGGTACGGGTCCGTCCTGTGCATAGCGATCGGCGCTGCGTTTCTGGGATTATAGATTTACGATACAAGCCCTTTTTCCCTTTGGGAGTGGTGCTGATCATGCCGATCTCTTCTACTCCCCAGTCCCGAAATCCCCCTTTTTTTCTGAACACGGCTATTTTTGAATGGCTCCTTGATAAAAGATTACGGATCTTGGAATTTTTTATTTTTTTTTTCGAATTGTATATGGCAAAGTGAACAGCCATGGAGCAACTGGAGCAAACCGGAGCAAGCGGGAGCGAAACTTTTTTTTTGGGAAGTTGGGATCTTAATTGGGATTTGGGTATCTCGGACTTGGGGGTCTGGCGAGACCTATGACGAATCTTGCTTCACCTTGCTGATTCTATTTTACGATACCCTTTTACTGGACGAAGCAGCTGTATCTGGGGTGGCGAGCTAGGGGTGGGTTGTGAAAAGTATCGAGCACATACATACACGGGGTTGCTCTAGGCCTGGAGAAGGGAAAATGTGGCGGCGGTCTAGGTCTCTGAGGATGCGATGTCACGGCATAGCCCCTGGCTAGTCTTCTGATGTTGCAACCCTTTCCGGACGCCCCTCACTTTTGCCTCGACAGGCGGGACGATATACATAAACGCCCCAAAAAGATAACTGTATAATATTACACGGGAGGGAATTGTGATTATTTTGGCGGAGACGAAGGATCATATGACAGCTAGGCCCTCACAACTAGGGAGAAAATAAGCAACGTCTGATGAAATTCAAGCCATGGTGCGTCTCTAAATCTCTCAGGCGCAGGCCAAGACGATGGTGCCAATGTCAATAGTTGCTGGTCTCTTCGTTGTTCCGCCCCTCTCCCGACTATGGTAATTTCCGTGCTGGCCACTCATTCCGTCCAACCGTGGGTTATGCTGCGATCACGCAGGAACCAGTATCGATCGCCCGAGAATCGAAGCACAGGCTTTAGCGTCATTTTGGTTTGCCCATTGTACAACCATCCCGCGCAGCATATCTAAGGTACGGAGTCACAAGTGTATCAGTAGTATGCTCCGTCTCTTATTAGCGGGCGGTGCTTGGGCAAATTGCAAGCCACGATGCCTCCTCTCCCTATCGCATGCAGGAGGATGACTATGAAATGATGATGGGAGGCGGGAACCGTGGACCATTGAGGCTGCAAGACTGGGGGGTTCCGTGACGACAGGTGAGGGACGTAGCACCCGAGACGACGCAGCCACGAGATATCATTATGCACAGGATGTAAGTGTTTCCCACAACAACTTCCTACCAGTTAGGGGGACCTTACCTTGCTTACGTATTACGAGCACGACGGAACGCGACAGAGGACGCTGCGAAGCACCCAAGGAGCCGGTATCCAAGACGTGGTATTGACATCACGCACCCTTGTCCAGTCTGTACTATGTCTTGCTCTCTTTTACATATACTTGGTGATATCTCCTACCCCCTTTCTCCCTTACTCATCTCTGTACCTTCTGCCCCCGCCGCCCCAATTGGGCGAAATTTCCCACTCCGGCAAGACTTGCAGGAAATTCGGCGAGAAACAAAAAAGAAATGATCGTGACCGTGGCGTTTGGTCGGTGTGCCTGCCCCCCCTTCCTACTTTGCTCACCCCTGCCTCGGGCCCCTCTCCCCCGGTCTGGGCTCATGGCAAGTACCGGACCACTCATCTTACTCGTAGGGTAGTCGGCATTTCGGACTAAGCGAGAGGGAACGGGGGGGGGATAAGATTGAAAGGTTTTTTCAGATATCAAACGAGATTCACCAGGTCATCCAGAGCAGTGATTGGACCGAGGGAAGAACGACGGTCGAGAAACCATACACAGGATGCATCGCCCGATGAGAAAAGAGAGAGAGGGAGAGGGAGAATAATTAAGGCCAGGTCCAATTGGGATCTGAACAGTCTTGCGAATGAAGTCCCAGCATCGCGGCAGGCATGCGAAAACACAACTCCGGCGTCCTATCGGATGGACATTGCCTGGCCATACCGAGTACACCGGACGTAGTTACCGCTGTAGATTGGTGCGCGGTATGGTAGCTCTAGTGCCTACCTCGGCAGAATTCTCGAAGTACCAAAAACGCCATCCCGTGATAGCCTATGCCAACAACAGCCCCCGACGGAGATTACGTGCGAGGACAAGAAGCCAAAGCATATCCGGTCTCTCTATCCCCAAGACGAGCCTAGCTGCCGTACGAAGTACTGGCCAGGTCAGGGCCAGAGCCCAAGTACGTGACTACAGGTACGGAGAACTATCTACCCAGGATGTCTACGTACAGGCAGAGAGGAACGTTGCTCTGCCGCCGCCCGCCAAGCAAGTGCCTTTACTGCCTTCTGCACCTGGCCAATGCTGCCGAAAAAGCTCGCTAGGCTAGCTGGATTTTTCGCTAGAGATAACGTGCTTGCCAGGGGACCCTACCTGGGTACAGGGACCAGTACAGGGGCCTTCCCTCCCCCCTTCTGCGCGATCCAGAGGAGTGACAGGCCAGACCCCCAGTGCCTCCCCCTCTCTAGAGGGCAGAGAGGAAGAGAAGAGGGTTAGACCACTCCTCCACAGCGCCGACAGGCACCCTGGCTTAGTTTCTTGGGTATTGTCCCGCCTCCTCCCCTGGCTGCCATAAGTAAGGCCCCCTCGCTCCCTCGCTACCGTCCTAAAACTTACGTATACTTCTTACAGAAACTTCTTACAGATTACCCGGCCTAAGTACGGAATACTACGCAACTATCTGCCCAGACCTAAGATATGGACGGAGTAGTGAGTAGGAGAGTCTGGATGATTTCGGGGCTGCGCGTCGGCGAGAAAATGGCGCCCGGCAATCCGAACGCCACGTGCCTGAAGTGAGAAGAACTCGGTACCGTCGAAGAGCACGAAACTCTCTGGCCCCTCCGAGGTTCTCTGGATCCTGGTTTTCTGGTTTCATCCCAGCTCAGCTCCCCCAAGGTTCGGGTCCAGGCTTTTGCTTGCGCAAGGGAACCACGGGAACTCAGGCTCGCCTTTGTTTTCATTCGTAGCCCAGGCACCGTAGCTTGGGTACTCTTAAGCTTGGTAACGCACAGTACCCAAGCTTGCCAAGCAAGCCAAGTACGAGGTACAAACCTCTGTACATGCATAAGCCTAGTTAGAGCTCAGGTACGGTGAATGCCCTTGAGATGGTGGCGTCCTCTTGTTTCCCGTGGCTCCGCTTTTTTACCTGCGATGGGGTGAGAAAGCGATCGGCAGTTGGGGCTGGTTTTTCTGTCTTGGCTTGGACTTTAGGCCATGACTGCCGCGATTCCGCTGGCAGAAGTGCAGGTTTCCGGCAGGCCTGTGCACCAGCTAGTCGCGAAGCCTACTCTCCCTACCAAGCCAATCAGGCCTACCAAGTCCCAGGTCCTGGCATCTTGGCAAGCTTGGCTCTAGCTGCCATTCATCTGTTTCGTCTTTTGGTGTGCCAACGCACTGTCTGTACCACGGAGACCACGGGTCGGACGAGCCAGCCACGAGAGAAGAAGAAGAAGAAGAAGAAGAAAGCTGCGTCTCGGTGAGCCCTCTCGGTTCGACTGAACTTTTTCTGCTAACGCCGCCACACGCACCCTGCATGCCACAGACAGGTACGACTGCAGCCACCGGTTCCAAGAAGGAAGAGAATAGGGCTCCCGGGTGCTGCGCCATCCGACGACACGGAGAGAGCGGGCAACGTTCTTTTTCTGCTCTATACTACCTTTTGTTATGTTATGTTATTACTATACAGATGGTACCGAGTACAAAGGAAGCATTCCATACCCCCGGCAGACTCTTACTTACTTTTTATCTTATTGCGGCTGCTACTATACTAATAAATGAATTACGTGGTACTGCATGCGACGGCACCTGGCGCTACAGCGGCGACTGCTGACTACCTCATGCCGCGTGTCGTGTCATGGTGAGGCTGGACGACCTTCTCGCGGGACCTACCTTTGGTACAGTATGTGTATACCAGCTGTTGCAGGAAACACATACGGAGTAGCTACTGCGTTACGAAATAGACTCCGGGCATTCGGAGAGAGAGAGCAGCAGGGAGGGGGCGAGGGAAGGCAAGAAATCACACCGCCAAGGGTGTTTCATGGATCCTGCAAAACAAGCATAATAGCGACCAGCTTTGACAGCCAGCAGGCATAATCGCTTCAGCTACCTTACGAACTTTACATTACTTTCCTTGCATGGGTACAGCAGCTCCAAAATACTTCTTCATGTAGAAGAACAACACGAGGTGGCGAAAAGCCACTTGTTTCACGAACCCCGTATCGTCACTGCGAAAGGGAAAACAAAAGGGGCGTGGGTGGAAAAAGAGTGAGAGAGTGAGTGAGAGAGGGACCCTTGAGCCCGGAATTCGTGACAGCGCGCGTCGGGATTTCTCGACGTGTTACGGAGCAACATACCTATCTCGTGGTTTCCCGTCTTTTTTGGTCTATACATATCTGCAAAGTAAAAAGGTCCGGGAATCGGATCTTCTTCTGATGTCCTGGTCTAAGACATCCAACATGCAAAGGTCCCGGCCTCGAAGCTAGAAGACTTGGCAGAGACGCCGTTTATCGCGAATGGGGCAGGACGAGAGGGATAGGCAACAAGAAACCCGCGCCTAGTCTCCGAGTCTCTCACCTAAAGCAGTCAAAAGTACAATACGATGTCCCTACGAATTGTACGAAGTAAATTACATAGAGGAGAGAGCCATGGCCGGGTGCTACAGCCTGCCAAAAGCTTTCCCCAGTCGCTGTAAACCACATCCATGGCGGTGAGTACTGTGGTGATGGCCGTAATGCGACAGAGCAGCAGCAGCAAGCGCGCGTCGCAGGGATCTCGTCTCCTCCGTCGGTATACGAAGCAATTAGTGTATTCTTCGGGCTCGTATGTGTACGGAGTATGTACTTGGTACAGTACTCCTGTAATGTCTCTATCGTGTAGCACCTCTCTCTATCTCGCTCTCACTCGCTCTGCTTCCCGTTCCTCGTCGCCTCGGCTCGCTCTTTTTTTTCTTTTCTGTTTTACTCACTTTTTTCAGCTTTATTCATGCATAATCTGTGTGTGTGAGATTGTTCAGCCCGATGGCCCACGCCAAGAGCCTCCTGCAGTCAGAGAGAGAGACACAAGCGAACAACACACAGCATCTCAGGTCGAGCCCGGTCCCGAGGGGTCCAAAAAATGGCCGTAACCTGATTTGTCTCCCCTTCCCCCTCCCCCCCTTCTGCCTTTTTTTTTCCCTGGCCTTCCCACTGGCTCCTCGCCAGACACTGGCCTGCATTGGGCTGGCTGCGCTCGACATGCATCTCGTGTGGTGGCTAAAACGCCGTGAGTGGCCCCGGCGTCGCGTCTGAAGGGGGGAGTGTGTGTGGGAGAGGGCTGGCAGGAAGGGGGGAAGAGACGCAGGGCCCAGCAACGAACGACCTCTCTTTTTGGTCTTTGTCTCTCTGGCGTTGGTTTTCTATCATGCGGCTTGTATCCCACGCTTGCCTCTTCTCGGCGACGTCGCTGGATTTGATCTATCACCATGCATGCTCGTCGTCTGGTAGTCAACGGAGTGGCCACTGCAGAGTAGCCATCCTGGGAAGACCGCTGATATACTTACATAGTACTAACTAAGTCAGGGTCTAGTCGCCAGCCTGCGGCGGTCTACGGGCAGCTTTCCCCCTCGCCAGCCTTCCTGCTCGGGCAGGTCGGCCGAGGAAACTAAGCACGTATACGGAGTATCCCAAGTTTGTATACCACGTTATGAGGTGGCTTTCCCCCCCTAGGAGGAAGTTGGATATAGCATCAACGTGAAATCCACCTCTATCAGGCTCCCCTCCCCCCCCTCCCCTCGCTCGCCATGTGCAGGCCCATAGTGCTGCTGCCGCGTCGTCGTCATGGATGGCGCAACGGCCGATCAAGTTTGATCGATCGGGAGTCTGTTGCCGGTGCATTACCATGATTACCATGACATCGCTGCAACCGCGCCGTTGGTGGCAGCGGAGAATTCGTAGTGGCATCGAGCCAACCCCGGACCGGGCATCACCTTTATGGCGATTAGGAAGGAGACGACAGGGCCTCCTCCTCCTGCTCCTCCTCTTTTTTCCAGAGTTAGAATTCCATCGAGCTGCAGTGGCACGGTCGTGTCCGGAAGACGAGCAGCAGCGGCTCGGTTCGGATCGGATGGCTTCGGCGAGAGAGATCCGAATTATTCTTCCTATCTTTGACCGAATTGACTTACCTACCTCCTACCTGCCTTCGTAAATATATGCGCGGCTCCACCGTTGATTGTAGGCATCGGTTCTAGAGCAAGGCTCCTGGGCTCACCGTCTCGAGGAAGGAGAGAAGAGGTGCTGGTTGTAGCACGAAAGTAGGAGTAGTTATGGTTCTTGTACACGGGAACGAATAACACTCTTGTCCTACTATTACCGTAAGGTCCACGGACTTGGTTTCGCCATATGAGTTGGTTTGCTGTCAAACCTTGGGCTGCCCTAGAGTAGGGGAGACAGGACAGAGGGAAGACATACAGATACTCGGGTATATATATATGATCAAGAATAGATAGATGGGCAGGTGGAATGAGGAATCTTCATACCTAGATGTCCTATCTCCAGCCGGTTCTCGGTTTTCAGACAAGAAACCCCTCGCAAATGTACCAGAAACAGTAGCATAGGGATACAAGTAGTAGCCCCATGGCTTATACCCAAGCATCTGCCCGGTCGGTCGTCAACGGCGGTGGCCAGCGAGCCAGCGTCGCTGCAGAGTGCAGACAGACTCTCTGCAGCGTGAATGCGTCGGGCAAGGCAAGGTCTACTACACATCAACTATACCACGTAGGATAAAGACGTACTCGATCGGCTTCCGCTGGGGATGCAAGATCCTCTCCAGGATGGCCAAGAAACAAGGACAGCAGCGCAGTGGTCGGCCGCCGCTTTTGTGTACGGGTTGGTGAATAACATACCCAAGGGTCTCTTCTGCTGGCAGTAGCATTGCTACACCGAGCTGTGTGCGCTCTGATACACGCCAGGAGCGCCTTCTACTGAGACAAGGCACTGGCCCCCAAGTATCCCACCACACGACTGCTCCAATGAGATCTACAGCGCCGGACCTTACTCTCCACCAAATACCATCGTGCCCTCTCGAGCTACGTTGCGCATGACTAGCATCTCAAACTCCGAGATGCCTTGGACCAGCCTACTAGAGATATCACCGGACGATTGCGGAAAAGGTCAGATCACCAAGGAACATGTTTGGGGAGGCTAATCAACCAGATCATGTCTATTCCCCATCCGGGTTCGCAGCAGTCTTGGGACGCTGAAAGCAACGATCTAGGGTACAGAGATGCTCTTGTGCTGCGGCAAGAGTGAATCACTAAAAAAAAATCATTAAGATCGGTTGGAAACCAGATCGAGAAAGGAATCCGCGATGCATAGAGGTTCCTCTCCTCCCTGTGACGAACGACGACAGGAAGAAGATAAGGCCAGGATGCGTGATCGAAACAAAAACAACAGATAACACCTCGTGAGATAGAAATCAACAATACTAACGCCGGCTGTTCCGGCTCTTTCAACTGTCTTGCTGGTAACGTCGCGGAGGACGATGTCACATCAGCCTTCCCTTGCCTTTCCCCTTGACCTCTAGAGCGGGAAAGTCTTCTTGTTGGTCCGCGACGGCCGGGATGCCAAGTCCGAGGAACGGGATATGATGGTCCTCGATTTCCCGTTGCTTCTGTCGCATCTCCTCGTCCTCGAGGCTCAGGCGCAGGGCCAGCTCGAGATCATCTTCGTAATTCACACCCGGACTGGACGAGAGGGCCGCGGAGCCCGGGTAGTTGCTCGACTCGCCACGTGGGACAGCCGGAGAGCGAAAAGGGGCGACGGACGGCGATGCAGAGGCGGAAGCTTTGGATTTCCCCTTCTTGGTCTTGGTCTTGACCTGAAACTCGTACTCGCCCGAGCTGTTGCCCCTGGGAGACTGGCCGGCGTCGTTGACCCCCTCCAGCAGCGACAGTCGGATGGCTCGCTGGATCTGAGCCTCGTAGTCATCGTCGGTCTCTTCCTGGAGAGGAGGAAGACTGCCCTGTTGGGACAGCGGGCTCGCACCGGAGATGCTGGGCTCCGGCGTGACGGTGTCCGTAGAGGAGCTGCCAGTCATCGAAGCCGTCTCCCCAATGTCCGCAGCGGAGCCGGTGTCGCTGGCACTGAGGCGGCGATGCTCGTCTTCAAGAAAAGCTTCTTCGGAGATCAGCTGCGCGTACCGGATAGACTCCTCCTCCGTCAGATCGCCGAGTCCGACGCCGAATCGATTCCGCAGACGCGCTTGCTCGCGCGACCGGTCCTCTTGCTCATGACGGAGCTCGGCTGTTTCCGCAGCGATGTAGCTCGACACGGCACCACCGTGGCGACGCGTAGCAAGCCGACCATGGATGTCGGCATGCCGCAAACGGCGTTTCCGGCCCGCCGGTTGATGAGAGGAGCTGTAGGTCCAGAACCTGAGGAAGGTCCCGTAGGCAACGACGCCTCGCAGCGCAGTCGGGTCTTGATCGAGGAAGATGGCACCGACCGCGGAGTAGTCAGCGTGGCGCAGGGCGGGGTTCGCGTTGACGATGTTGCGAGGGATCCGGCCAGACGACTTGGCACTCAAGGTACGGACAGGGTCGGGAGTAGACGCCAGAGGATCCCAGATCTGAACCAGCCCATCGCTGCCCCCGTGAACCAGATAAAGCGCCGACAGGGCCAGGCAGGAGATCTTGGGAGATTCGGTCTGAATGACCCGCACGGGGGCGATCTCGTCGACCGAGCCAGTCTCGCGAACATTCCAGACGATGACGTCGCCCGCATCCGTACCAACGGCGAGAAAGCGCGAGCGCCGGCCGGGTAACTCGCCCGGCGCGTTGCCTGGTATCGGCGTGCCAGCTGCGCTGGAGGGTGCGCTCTGAGCAGGGACCACCATATGGTCTTCGAACGGGGCCAGGACAGCATATTGGGTCATATCCATAGCCATGGCCGTGAAACGCGCGGCTCCGCGGTGCTTGACTGAGAACCACGCGACTCGCCATTCTTCTAGGACACCTTTCTCAGGGAGAGCCGTCTCTGGCTCCGGCACCAGAGGAACTCGCTGTACGTGCCTGGGTTTACGGCGTTGAGGCGTAACGGGACTCGGCGTACGAGGTGGAGGTTCGGTCGCAGGCGCAGCTGGGCCACCGAATAGGGAGGGGCCTCCAAAGATAGACGGGGTGGACTGGATGGCTTCGGTCTCGGCGGACACCACAGCGCCTGCCTCGCCCGAAGCATCATCCAAGACACGGTGCCTGGTGTAGCGGCGGATACCGGCGGGCTCGCCGCTGTCGTATCCGCAGGACATCACAACGATTGTCTCGCCAGTGCCGGTTTCGTCGCCACTTGCAAAGTCCACCTCGAGCCTTCGACGCATGTCCCAGCCCTCGCAGACCCGCCGGAAGTGCGACGGCTTGAATCGCATAAACTTCTCGATCTCCTGCGC
>FSZZ01000137.1_pt1 | contig 10881 bp, 7 predicted proteins | sample 1638981 | NCBI WGS metagenome assembly FSZZ01 (sample SAMEA3914812, study PRJEB12502) | metagenome | biome: forest; material: soil | place: Canada | collected 2011-07-07 | depth 0.1 m | reverse complement strand
GACGTAGGAAATAACGACCCGGGCCACCATTTTCAGTCTCATCGTCACTATCGGGAAGGTCACGATAGCCTGTGCCGCGCAGGAAGTCTTGTGGGATGCGGGGAAGACGGGGATCATTGTCGGGGTCAACCTGAGGACTCGAGTATTAGTCGATATCGATCAAGGAAAAGAAAGGGTGGCCGTCTGTTGGATCTGAAAGGTGTATCAAGGTGGGAGGTGGGAGGGTTTCGGCAGACTCACAATCTCCGTGATGTCGCTCTCGCAGTATGGACATTCTAATGTGGGATGCGCCTCGCGGTACCACTCTTCCTGGCAGCTGTGGCAAAAGACTACCTCGCGTTCGGGGCTCGCCTCGAGCTGTCCCGGGCGGGGAGAGGAAGACATGGCGGCTTGTCTGCTGGCGTTGGCGTTCTGTTGAGTCTGCTGGTAAGCAGCGAGTGCCGTGAGTCCTAGGCCGACAGCTAGGCCGGCGGCTCGAAGTGCGCGGAAAGCCAGCCTGATGGAAAGTCAAGAGAATAGGAAAGAAAAAAATTAAGAACAGCGGGGGAGAGGAATGGAAGAAGAAGGGGGGGGGGGGCAAGATAGAGAGAGAAAAGCTATGGGAAAGCTATGCACGCAAGAGCCGGGCAAGGCACTGGGTGGTGGAGGAAGAGGAAAGCTGAAGGGGGTATTCGCAAGCTGAGAAGACGGGTGCCACTGTAAAGCCTCCTTCTTAGGTTAACGCCGAGCAGGCGGGAGTAGCAGAAATGGCGTGCGATATTCGGAAACGGATGCTGCGTCGCGGTTCAGCGATGTTCGTTCATCGAGGCCCAGCTTCGTGGTCGGTGTCCGGGTCGGTGTCTTTTCCGAGTCTCAGGCCGAACGTCCCTAAACGCAGATGCGCAGGTTGCTAGTTTGAACCCCGTCTGCTTAGTATTGAGATATTGATGGAATGAGTTGGAAAGGTGACGATAACGGCAATTGAATGGGGACCGGGGTGTTGGGAACTAGAACGGACAAGGGAGTGCGTCACTAAAAAGCGTACCTAAGTGCCCGCTGCTTCCCCGTAATTAGTTAAGACCGATAAGGCGCCACGTCGATCGCTCAGGGTCTGCGTTGGAGGGGCGAAAGTACTTGGGTAATAATAGTAGAAACCATCCAGGTCCGAAAGGCTTTGATGGTAAATCAGGCACTTTGCTACCGGGGGAATGAAAGAAAAGAATAAAGAAACGAATTCACAGTCAAATCTCGGCACTTGTTCATATAGCCATAGGATGCGCCAAAAGAAGAAGATAGGTTGGTGGCTTCTGGCACATCTGAAGCGGTGATGTTTCTGGTTGTCCCGTGATGAGCGAGAATATGTGAGGATACGGTAGAACAGAAAAAAAATGGTGCGACGGTCAGCTGGGCTTTGTTCGATCTGGGTCTTGTGCTTCCTCGCTCCAGGTGTACAGAATAACCATGAGTCTTCAACTTGCCGCCATCTGGCAAGTGAGGGAACAAATATTACCAGTGACGAGAAAATGGGCCAAAAGGTACAAGGTACCTGTCGCTCTGCGTCCGCTAGGTGGCGCTGTGAATGTATACAAGCGCAACAACCCAGGCAAGCCAGGCAAGCCAGGATAGAGCTTGGGGAAGCTGTTTTTTTAGTGCCACACTCGCTTTGCAAAACATTTATTCGGTAGAGAAACGTGTTATCTGAGTCGAAGGCTGCTACAGATCTACGTCATGGTTTTGCTATCTAAGGTACCCAATTCTTGTGCTTCAATGGCCAAGTCAAATAGCCACGCAGCCACGCAACTGTGATGCAGATCACGTCTGATAATGAAGGTAAGGTAGACCTACTTCTTCCGCTATGTTTGATCCAGTAAGATACTTGCTATTGTGCATCCAACTGTGGCTCTGGAGAGGCGAATAGAGAGAACAAGACGCAGCACCGCCACAAGCTGCCCGAGTGGGATAAGGGCAGCTCATGTTTCTGCTTCTTTACTATATTTTGCCACACTTGCTTCGCTCGTGTTGGATGTCACTAATGATAGGGTGGTATTGCCCCTCGGTTACATATCCAGACGCGTATAACAGCTTCATTGTTGTCGGTGGATCATACGTCTTCCTGCATGTACAAGCCAGTAGAAAATGAGCTCTTGATCCACCGTTTTTCAACCTGGGCGACGAGGGATGCGTCCTTCGTATCAAGACTCAGGGACGACCGCTATATAAAATTACAGAGGGGGAAAAAGGAGGAAAAGAAAGGAGATAGAGAGGTAGAGGGAGAGAGATCATCGTGGAGATGCTTCCTATGCTTTCCCCAATCCTGCTCGCGAACCCTTACGCCGAAAGTACGCTCCGCCGGTCATGCATCGTCGCAACCCGTTTACCTCTTCCGCCCTATGTTCCTCAGGAGCACGCCACCGATTACGCCGGCCGCGACAGCGACGCCGCTGATGATGGCAACTCCCATAAGGCCTTCCTTAGCCACCTTGTTGTCAATCATGGTTCGCAAATCTGCCGCCTGCAGATTCCCGGGCTCCTTCTCCGAGAGTAGGTCATTGTAGCGCCTTGCCTCGCCGTAGTTGCCCAGTTTGTAGTTGCCCAGAGCGAGATAGTACAAGCACTCTCGGCGTCGTTCTGGCGAGGTTCGAAAGATCTCTGAGAGGAGCATTACGCCGAGATGCTGGTCGGATCGCGTGCTCGATTTGACGAGGCCCTACACCGCGGAGGAGATGGTTAGCACCCGAGACAGTCCCGCTGGCTGAGAGGAAAGAAAACGGAAAAGCGAATTTGTCGCCGAGAGGTTGTACGTACCCATGCGTAGTTGAACTTGGTCTGCACGCCGACCATATCCCCCTCCTTTTCGTACTGGGCCCGGAGAACATTGAGCTCGGACGGGCTGAGCGGTCTGTCGCAGATACAGCAATTAGTCTTGGTTGTCCATTCGAGCGAATCGCATATTCACAGGGTTGAGCCTTACGTTTCCGCGTCAATCGCATCTACCATCGTCGTCAGCCACAAATGATCAGGTCGGCCATGCCACTGAGTGGTTCGGGTAGTTAACTTACAAGGTAGTTGTGTCATTTTTGCCGAGGAATCGTCAAGGTGCCACAAAACAGCGTCAGATAGAAATGTAGGAATTCAGAATCCCCTGTACACTATTCGCAGAGCCGTGAGCCTTCTCAATATAAGAGTGGGAAGAAAACCGGTCGGCAGGTACCACAGCTGGGGATGGGTTGTGTGGCTGAGCGAAGAGGCGAGAGAGCTTGGATGCTTCGAGCATGTGCCCGCAGAACCGATGACGAAGAGGAACCGGGCCCGATAAGATAAGAGTTTTGCGGCCGTCGTCCTGGTGACGGCCCGCACGTTGGAGTCTTGCCTAATCGGGCGAATTTCAAGCAACCCGTTTAGAATTCGCGACAACCAAGATTGAACGTATTCGATTTTATGGGAATCAATACGAATGATCTATGCAATCCTCTCGCCAGGAAAATAGACAAGGGGAATAAAACAATATTCAGCGATTGCGGCCGCAGTATAATCGAGACAATAGACAGACCGCCAAGATGATTCTCGAAGAAAACCCCGCGACGGTGAGTGGCAGCGCGACAAAAACAAATAAAGAGAAAAACACTCGAGTGATTGTGGCTAACTAGCCTCTCCGTATGTAGCTCATTCGCCACACGATTGCAAACTTCAACATTGCGCCCGATAAGACCGCCGTCGCGCGAGTCGCAGACTCCCTCTCGACGCTCCAGCAGGCGCGGGGGCTGCGGTTGAACCACGACGCAGAGCGGTTACAGAAACTCACGCGGTCGCTTGGCGCGATGCAGGCGCAGCACAGCGAGCTGGTGTCGGCGCACTCGTCCGCCGCGCATGCGAGCGAGATTGCGCGACTCGACACCCAGAAATTCCGCATCGCCAAGGCGGCGAGCGACCTGGAGATGGAGACAGAGCGGCTGCAGACCCAGGCAGCGGACGCGGCGGCGCGACTGCAAGAGCTGGAGCTGCAGGGCGTGGACGGCGCGAGCCACGGCATCGCCGGAGGGAGCGGGAGCGTCGAAGACGAGGTCCTCCTGCGCTTGCAGGTGTACCGCAGCCTGGGAATCGACGTCGAGCGGGACGAGAAGGATGGCGATTTTAACAAGGCGGTGGTGAGGAACGACCGGAAGGGAGACGTGCATGTGATCAACATTGACCGCAAGTTCTCACGATTCTTCTATGCCAACTACTTCTGGCAAACATTGTGATACGGGAGATCTCAATTTGGCGGGTATATCTGGCGAAGAATGGTTGCTGCGAAGGGCCTGACGGGTTTGGAAGCCCCTAGTCTGGGTACTCTTTCTGGTCCATCCCTGTTCTTCGTGGAGACGGTTTATCATAATCTTTGTGGGTGACGGCGTTGGGGAGGGGATCTGATGCGCTGGCGTTATGGGATACCAAACATATTACGAGAGATGGAACGACTACAAGCGGAACGGCGCTGTCTTGCTCCTAACATCGGCGCAAAGGTCAATTAGCAGCTTTTTCATAAGTTCATATATTGTATTGATATTGTACCTGCGACGCCCCTTTCATAAAAGCGTCATTACATGTGCCGATTCCATACATATGTCCCAGGCTTGCTTCCGCCCTGTCGGGCACGCATTGTATCATCCAAGTAGTATCACCCGTCGAATCCCCAGTCGAGCCTCCAACCAGACGCCAAGTGGGAAGTTATTGTTTCCTTGAGTTGATACCAAACCAATAAAGCAAATCCTTTTGTCCTCCATCGTCCCCATCCCTGCCCGTGATTTTCCTAGCCTCCTGTTTTTCGTCCATTTTTTCTTCGTTTTTACCTCGTTCGTAGCCATTTTTGTTATTGGAACAAGGCGCTGTATGGCTTCGGCTATTCCAAATTTACTAGCCGAAGGAAGATACGGCAGGGCGAGGCGTGCGTCGAAGACTCTCAAGACGTGGACTTCTTGGTCGACTTTGGGGAGACGATAGGGGGGAAATATCCCTCTTCCTTGTCCATGGTAGTGAAAGCGTGCATCTGATTGATTCGGATGCGGCTGCTGTTCGGGGATATAGAGACCTTAGCACCCGGAGTGGTAACCCTCTCTCGCTCGGGCGAAGTGTCGAATCGGGCATTCTTCATCATGAGCCACGACCCTTCCCCAGGCGTCACGGGTGCCCCTCCGCCGCTGCCGGACCGCTGATGGTGGAGAACAGCCAACCGCTCAGAGGGCAGCTCGAGGCGTGAATTGATCTTGGTCCAATTATCGTCCTCACGGTCGTCGTACCTCCATCCACCGACGCCCTCGAAGTCCCGGTCGATGGCTGCAGAAGAGGGGATGCTCGGGCCTCCTAGCGCGATCGGAACGTCTGCGTCGTGCCTGGGCGTGACGGTACCCAGAGATCCCGCGCTGACCTGGCTCGAGCGGCGCGAACGCCGTGCCCCGATCCCCCCGTTCGGAAGCAGAATCGGCCCACTCGTTCGCCGTCTGGGACTCCGGTGCCCCGGTGTGGGATACACGAGCCCCTGAGGGGGGGCAAGTACGGGCGAACCATTGCTGCCAGCGCTGCCGACGGATGACACGGAGGTCTGGGACTGAGACCCGTACTGATCGCGGGAATGCCGGTACGATGAAGCCACCGCACGCGGATATGTACTACGGCCCATGAGATACTGCGGAAGGAAGGCGAGAACCATGTCGAGATAGACCAGCGTCACGCGGAACATGAGGACGGAGAAGGCGAGGGTGGTAGTGATGCCGGCGAAGATAGCCATGGGGATCGTGACGACGAAGAGGAACGGCACGACGAGGCCGTGGATGGGGTTGAGCAACGGCATCGTGTTCTCGGACGGGCGGTTGAATAAAGCGAACGTGAGAAGAAGAAGAAGGGAGAGGAAATTCGTACACGGTCGTACACACGGCAGACGTCAACTCCTAGATCTCACAGGCGTCACTGTTACATGGTCTTTGTGGTCGGTCTTTGCAGCTTCCCACGAGGGTTGTTTCCGGGAGTCTCCCTGAAAAAAGTTTCTGTCGGAGGAGGCGGATGCGTCAAAGTCCGATAGCCTTCGAGCAAGACGGTTACGATGAACCTGATGGCAAATCTCCGTTGAAGGGGCTGCTGAGCGCCGTCCCTTGACAAAAAGACGATGGATGTACGGGCGAAGGAAGGCGAAAACGAGAGGAGGAGGTGTGATAAACCCCCTCACGTTGAAGGAAGTCCGGCTATTTCCAGACTAAGGTTGGTTAGTCGCGCGCTCGCTCGATGATACCAAGAGTTCGGAGAGTCTCGTATGGTGTGAACCCCATTTTCCCCAGATAAGCAACGCCTTCCCCGTCTCCCTGGCATGTGAAAACAGCCTTAATGCGGGGGGCGACTAGTTCCAACCCTGCTAGTGTCCAACCAGCGCGAGCGCCTCGGTTGCGGGTCGATTTTCCTATACACGCGCGCACCTAGACTTTGGCCTGAGATGGACTACTTCAAGCATCACCTGCGGCACAGCAGGGTTCCAATCCGGCGTCCCCTAGTTGCCTTACCGTACCTATATTAGAGAGAGATAAGAGCTCTCGGTTATCAAGTAGGGTGGCTTATCTGACCTTGGAGTTCGATTACTCCTACTCCCAGGAACCGCGCGTTTGGTTGAGAGCGACAATATGTCCTCCTTACCTTCCGCAGTTTACACTGTCCGTCCGCCCATCAAGCATAGATGATGATGCAGATGGAATTGGCCGGAGTGTTCGCAGCAAGGGTAACATTCGCTCGCGAGGCAATCTCTCTGGTATCTGCAGGGCAGGCGCTGTGAATGCTCGACTAACAGCAGAGTTCCTTGTGTTGCAGCGAGAGCCGGTGCTTTGAGGTGGTATGCCTACGCTCGAGGTACCTATGACTAACGTAGTCGTATCTAGACTTTTGTCAAGATAGATTAACTGCCTCAGGTAGGTAGGTACCTACGTACTGTAAGTATTGCGGGAAATCTGATGCGTTGGATGACGATACAGGAGAGTCCCGATCTACCCTATCTTAGGTCTACCAATTGAGAGATATTATCCAGGGATAGCAGCTCTGTAATCCCAGTCTTCGTCGACCAGCCATGGAGCTTTTGCCCTGGGTTGCCTGGCTTGCCTGGGCGGTCGAGAGAAGCACCGGCGATCAAAGGTATTAATCACCCTGGGCATTTCCATTGGACAGAGCCTGGCGTGATGATCGTAATGTGACCCGTAGTTTGCACAAGGTAACTAGTTGGGGAGATCAGATTAGTTGGTTACCACAGAACCCGCCCTGGCCATATCGATACCAGGACCAACCTCTGCTGTGCCATCTCGGGTGCTACTAGAGAATAAACCTCCAAAGTGTGGTGCTCATGCCAGATACTGGGCAGCAAGAGAAATGTATGGTGAGAAAGTAGTCGACCACGGCAGTTCTGCTTGATCCCGATATACTTGGCGATTGGGCCTGCGACTGGGCAAAAACATTTCAGATGTCCACAACCTGCTCTCAGCATCCGTCTTGAGAACAGAGTGGATACAGCAACTACTTCACGTACTGTATATACCGAGTAGTTCTACTGTATTCCAAGGTATTCCGAGAGCCAAGAAATCACAATGCAGAAAGAACCATGACTCACTTTGTATCTCGTTAGCCCGTCTGCCCGGCCGGGAAGCTGGCAAACAGCCACTAACGACCACTCCAGAAGCTTCGTACAAAAGATACCCAAACCCAGCGTGAAATGTTTATATGACACAGTCTCGAGTAAAACAGCTAGAAATTTGAACCAAGGAAAACGGAGCCTGAGTCAATATATGAAATACAAATGAAACAAAGACCTGGTAGAGGTTTTTTTATTATTATTAAAAAAAAACCAAAAACCAAACAGTAGAGCTAAGATTTAATGCTCAACATGATCTTAACTACCCAGTACCTAATTATAGGTATATTTGCGAAGATAGTGTTCAAGACGGAGATCTCTGCGGGGTAATTAATGTGTAGGGCCTAGGCACAGTACTGTACAGCAACTACGGTTGCTGGGCTTTCGAGCTTATTTACGCCTACGCCCACTGTTGAAACGGTCGGACCGGGGCCATACCGTCAAACAAAAACGCGCCTCTTCATTATTGATCATCCCAAAACCGCTGCAATTTGATGGAATCTCAATCACTTGCCCAAAATTAGTTCCATGTGTGAGCATCACAGCCTCCCTCCTGCGAGGGCTGGAGATGGAGAAAACGAGGCCGAAGGGGTCCAGCCTTTCCCCTGGGAGATTGGTGTCTGCGATGCTCACTGCCATCCAACCGATACCATGCCGTTGGTCCCGAACATAGGTCGCATGAAAGCCCGTGTGCTCACCATCATGGCTACACGGGCACAGGACCAAGAACTGGTAGCGTCAGTGGCCACCAAGCAGACCGTACCATCACGCCTGGCCCTCGCCTCCACCGCCGCAGAGTCCCTCACAACCTCTACACTGGCCACAGGGGAGGAACGCGAGACCACGGGGAATGTTATTCCCGCCTTTGGCTGGCACCCTTGGTTCTCCCACATGCTGTACGACGACATGACTACGGCTCCTGGCGAGCGAACGTACAACCCAAAGAGTGAGGGGGAAGCCCACGCGGAGAAGACAAGACACTATGCGACCGTCTTGTCGAGCCCGGAGCCTGCCCCTGAGCTGGTGGCGTCTCTTCCGGAGCCCAAACCTCTCAGCCTGCTGATATCGGAGACCCGGGAGTACCTACTGGCTCATCCTCTCGCCCTGGTAGGGGAGATCGGGCTTGACAAGGCATTTCGGATGCCGCAGGCTTGGAGTCACGTGGACGAGTCTGCCCGCGACGACGAACTTACCCCCGGCGGCCGCGAGGGTCGGCATCTCAGCCCCCATCATGTCCGCATGCCGCATCAGGTCAGCATTTTGCGTGCCCAACTCCGGCTCGCGGGCGAGCTGGGCCGGCCGGTCAGTGTGCACGGCGTACAGGCGCACGGGGTGCTCTTCGACACAGTTTCGGCACTCTGGAGAGGTCACGAGAAGGAGGTAATCAGCAAGCGGCAGCAGAAAATGGTGGCGCCCGGGGCGGAGGACTTCTCTTCCGACGAGGGCGACGAGAATGACGAGGACGACGAGGGTAGCGGCGGCGCAGGCGACGGCAGGAAGAAGAAGACGAAGAAGAGAGACGTCCCCGCAAAACCTTTCCCGCCCCGAATTTGTCTGCACTCCTACAGCGGTTCCCCCCAGACACTCAAGCAATGGCTCGCCCCAACGATACCGGCAGAGATATTCTTCTCCTTCTCCGTCGTTGTCAACCTCTCCACGGCCGCGACCGAGGCCAAGTTCCCGGACGTGATCCGCGCTTGCCCCGACGACAAGCTCCTTGTCGAGAGCGATATCCACAGAGCTGGAGATGAAATGGATGACTTGCTGGAACAGATGTACCGCCGTGTGTGCAAGATAAAGGGGTGGGAGCTGCGCGATGGCGTGGAGAGGATACGCAGAAATTACGAGGCTTTTATATTTGGATAGAAACTCCGATAGAAAATGAAATCTGTATCGCGCCAGGCTCGTGAAACTTGATTCACATGAAGTAAGTCTGTCAAGTCGATATTTCTTGAGCCAGTAGCCAAAGTTTAGATCAAGACAAAGAGCTTAGTACAAAAATAGATTCCGACCGAGAAAACAGTCTTCTTTCCTCTCTATCCTATCTCACATTATACCCCAATCATAGCCGTAAGAATGTAACAAATCTCGTCATACCGTCTCCTAGCAAGAGCTCTAGCTAGCGAGGAAGAGAAAGGAGCAGAACGAAGATATCCCACAAATAAAAAGAAGAAAATAAAAGAAGTTGAAAGGGATCCCAGAAAGTGGAACTAGTTCTTTTATGGTGTCTTATGCCATTAAATCCCTCGGCACGAGCGACTTTCTCCAGTACATTATGAGAGGACCTGGTAGCCTCCTTCTAATGCTTCGTATCCCCGAGGACATCATCCGCTCCGAGACTTCCCGCCGATCCAGTGCTAGACGGCGTATACTGGTTCAGTCCCGATCCAGGAGCATAGCCATATCCATCTGCAACGACACTCTGCGAGTCCGAGCCAGTGCTGGGAGTATACTGAGTCCGTGCGGAGCTCGGTGCGTACTCGTACGCAGGGAGTGCCTCGTCCCCATCGCCCCCTCCGAGCGAACTCGGGGTTGCTGGCCGATAAGGCCGGACGGGAGGTGACCTCCCTTCCTCAGCAGCCACCATCTCTCCGACCATTTCGGCTGCGGTGCGGAGGCTGGAGATCTCGGAAGCAACGGTGGAGTGGTCGGGTTCACCGCCGCCCGCCTCGTCCTGGTACGGCCGCAGCACAGGACCCTTCTCATCGGGAGCATCGCGGCACCATCGCTTGCGGAAGATTCGCGCAAAGAATCCACGGCACCGCTCGCGACGTTCCGCCCTACGGCGTCGGAAAGCTTCGCGTCGTTGGCGGAATGCATCTCGCAGCCTCGCGTGGGACCTGCGCTTCCGCAACCAGCGCCAGCGCACGATGCAGAGAAAAGCAACGACGAAGAAGGCGATGATCAGAATCTTCATCACGGCCCAGAAGAAGACAGCCATCATCATGATCTGTGTTGTTTGTTAGTGAGGGTTACCATTTCACACGAGGCAGAATGAAAGACTTGCCAATCGGCTTCCTAGATCTTGCCTGAAAGGATCCTGGCCCGGCTCCTGCGTAGCAAGGTCCAGCGGAGCTGGCTTGTTCCATGGCGGTGATACAGGAGGCTTCCCGGGAAATCCGTGAGTGGGAGGCTCCTCATCGCCTGGTGTACCGGGAGGCGGGTGGTCTGGCTTCTTGTGTGGTGGGTGATCCGGCTTCTCATGCGGAGGATGAGGATGAGGATGAGGAGGCGGGTGGTCGGGCTTCTTGTGCGGAGGATGATGT
>FSZZ01000023.1_pt1 | contig 11013 bp, 15 predicted proteins | sample 1638981 | NCBI WGS metagenome assembly FSZZ01 (sample SAMEA3914812, study PRJEB12502) | metagenome | biome: forest; material: soil | place: Canada | collected 2011-07-07 | depth 0.1 m | reverse complement strand
GACCAAGTGTGGATGGAGGACATAGCTGTGGAGAAGATTGCGATCTGCAGGATGGGAGCAAAGAAGATTGAGGTTGATGGCATAGTGGTGGACGAGCAGTATGTAGTGGAGGAGGAGATTCCTTTGTAAGGGAGGTACAGTAGCCTCGTCGCCTTTGCAGCTTGGTCCAGGCTTCAAGACCCTGGAATCTTCATGATGATCAAGCGGCAGGCTGAGGCTGTCGGAAGGGTCTAATTCATTCCCTTTAGGTCACCTTTGGAGACTACGGTGCGGGTAGCTTCGAGGCTAACTCATGTGCGCAGGAGGAAGTCGACGGTTGGTGCTCCAACCAAAGCAATATGCGAAGGTATATACAGTACTGTATGTGCAATGGAGTAAAGGGTAGGATATCTACACTTTGTAAACAAGATATAAGCATCAAACATGGAAGATCTTATATATCACTGGGAAAGCATTTCAAATTGGGGCAGCTGCTTTGGTAGTAGGTACAATACCTAGCGAGGCTATCGAGATTCATGAGAGAGGCACTATTATAATATACCAAAGACCGGGCCAACTAAAAGTACAGTATTTTCTCCCTTCTCTGGTCCAATGACCGCAGAGATTTGAAGAATAGAGTGATATATACTCGGAAATTTCGCTGGAACGAGAATGGTACATTTGCAGTCTCATGCTGCGAGGTACTGTACTACTGGCTGGAAATGTAATGCGCTGCCGCCTATCGCCCTCTTTGGAGGGGCAAAATCCACAGCTACTAACGCTCCGAGCTAAGAGCTGCTAATGGCTACCGGCATCAGGTCCCATGCTGAGGAATTGCGTACACCAGCGGCAACATGCGTGCCTACCTTAACATTTAGCCGATAAATCAGAGTTTAGCGCAGAAGGGATAGGGTCATCTAGTGGCCTTGACACACTGGAAGGACCCGCGATAGAGAAATGCCCCACCACATGGGACGACGCAGAAGTACCTGAACTGTACCGTACATCATCGCCACCGCCATCGTCTCTGCCTGCTGCTGCGCCTATGGGGTCCAGACCAGTTCCAACCGCCGGAACGTAACTTTCAGCAGAAAACTAAGCCGCTCCTCCAAAGGAAGCCTGCCAGGGGAGGCAGCAGCCGACATCACAGGAAATCGACGACTTTCGTCACCATTTTACATTCGAGCACCCGGGCGTCAGGCAGCCGTATCCAGAAGCTTCGCTACCTACGCCACAGGCGAAGCCTAAAGAGCTGGCGGGAAATCGTAAACGCGCATAGACCGACCGTGATCGCCATGCTGTGGCTGCGAGGCTACTACGCAGCGACTACGTCTGTCGAGTCTCATATGACGATCCAGACTCAGCCTCGTCGACGATAAACCTCAACCTCAACTCATTTTCCCCCGCGCTGCCCCAACCGTTTTTGTACATCATAGGCCCTGTATCTCGCCTTCTACATGCGCCGCAAGATCATGAACACCCCCGACAAACGTCGCGGCCCTTCGATGGCAGAGAGCCGCTCGCCTTCGCGCGTCCCCCGAAAGTCGAATTCCCCCCCTACGTCGTCGTCGGCGGCGGCGGCCACCTCTACCCCCGCCAAGGGCAGCGTGATTTCCCCGCCCCCGCGCGCCGCCCTGAGCGGCACCTCCACGCCGACTCCCGACCAGCATCGGAGCAGAACGAACAGCACATCCGGGTCGGCTTCGAACCCAAGCAAGGATGCGCCGCCCGGCAGCAGCGGTCACTCTGCCAGCGGCAACAGTGCGGGCGGGATCATTAGCAATGGCGCGGGAGGTCCACCCGCCTCGGCGGCGGCGACACAGCACCTCCTGCGAGAGAAGGACGCGAGGATATCCCACCTGGAGCGAGAGATGGACATCATGGAGGGCGAATTCCAGCGGGAGCTCGACAAGCTGAGCGCGAACGAGAGCGAGACCGCGGCGTTCTGGCAGGCCAAGCACAGCGCCTTGAACCAGCAGTTTCTGCGCACCGACACCGAGCTGAGGCTGCTGAGGGCCGAGGTGGAAGTGCGGGAGGCGGAGAGAGAAGAGCTCAAGGCCGGATGGGAGGTGATGAGGCGACAGCTACGGGACCGGGACGAGGAGGCTAGGATCCTGAAAGGTCAGGTTAGAGGCCTGAAGGAGTGGGTTAGCACCAGCACCAGGTCCGACGGGCAGACGCAGACGAGCGACGAGGTCTTTGGAGAAGGTATGGCGAGGCTGGGGAATGGACTGCAGAACTGGGTCATTGTCAACTTTCGCAAGGCAAAGATTGGTACGCTTGCCCCCCTTGACGAAAACTTTCGGCTGCCCGGCCCGAGAGAGACAAGCTGCTACATTTGCTGACGACTCGATCTAGATCTATCCCAGGCTCGAGAGCCTGTGCTGGCTGAACTGGGGCGTCTAGTCCCCATGTATGAAGAGCTCAGACAAAGCTCCAAGGTCAATTTGCTTCAATCCCTCGTGTCCCGGCTCTTGGTGGAGCTTGTGTTCGACGTCTATTTCGTCGGCTTGCCTCGGGATGTCGCGCGGCAATTTACGCAGATGGAAACTTTCCTGGCCGCCTTTGGTATGTCTATCGCCTCTCCTGGGCACACGGAGGTTATGGCGGACTTACTGACTGCCGAGCAGCGGAATCGCCGGGGCCGATCAACCAGTGGCGGTCATTAACTCTCAACATACTCAAGAAAGAAGCCACGCAGAAGATGCAAGAGGAGACAAGCGCTGTCATCGAGAGCGTGATAGCACGCGTCAACGGAATACTCGACGCCATAACGGACAGCGAGGCCAACGAAGCGCGCAACCAAGGTTTGCGTGCGCTCGTAAGCAGCGCGGTGGAACTGTCCCGCTTGCTGGTCGTACAGAAAGCCGTGTTCAAGGTATTGATGCCCGATATCCTACCGCACCAGAAGACCATGTTTGATCCCGCTACTATGGAGGACATTGGCGGCGAGGACGAGGAGAGCCTCAGCGAGAGAGAGATATGCTGTGTTACGTTTCCCGGCATCATCAAGCGAGGGGACGAAAGCGGTGCGCATCTCCAGTTCCGCAATGTGCTCGCGAAAGCGCGAGTCTTCTGCACTCCTGAATGAAGGAGAAAGACTGACAAGCTTGCTATGGCTGCACTTGGCAATGGAACTTGTGTCCCCCGGGCATACGCCGGACATACCTTGGCTCAGTCGGTAGAAAGTACACCGGGGGCTAGAGGGTTTACTGCAATATACGTGACCCTCCCCCTCTCTCCATGGGTCCGGAAGAATCAAGTATACCTTGGCCCAGTCGGTAGCAGGGGCATCGGGGGGCTAGAGGACTTGCTGCAGTATGCGTGACCCTCCCCTCCCTCTCCATGTGTCGGGAGAAGTTATGCAATAGAGCAACCTTAAATACCTCCCTATTCTTTTAGGTAATGGCTCTCTTGAGAGATACGCTCAGAAAAGAAGGCATAGACAGGACGCTCGAGACACGACAACTCGAGCCAATGAATGAGCTTGTGGTCATGGAATAAAACTACTCTCTCTAGACACCGCCATTTCTCCCAAGACCCGAGGAGACGCTTGCGTCGTCATCTCACTCACGCGTAGACAGAGGAAGGACACGTCGGTCTAAGCCAGGGGGCGGATTCGACAACCATCATGATGGCCGTAGAGGTCTGTGGATGGTTGGGGATGCATGAAAACCTCAAGTCCAAGTCAGGCTCCCCAAGGTGGGGGACACCATCCACGCAGTCGCACGCAAGCAATTCAACCCATGTGGATGGATATCTTGTAAGCACAAGCCAGCCAGCCGGCAGGCCAGTCGCTCAATCAAAGCGGGAAATGTGACAGACTACGGCCCCCCCGAATCTCGTCACATATTTTGAGCCGCAAGGTTACTCTCGTATCCAAGGGATGCGTCGCGGACCGGCGCCTACGCTGCCCCTCCTCCTCGTTTTCGCGAAATTCCCCAGATTTTCTCTCGACCTTCTCGAATCGCACGCATGATCCCCGTGGGCTGGTCGCTGGGTCTCGCCGTTTTTATCGGGGTATCCCAGTCTCCCCGTCCCCCTCCCTCTGAGGTTCTTTTGCTCGGACTTTGACCAACTGTCTGTTTGATTTGACTGGGTGCGCTCCCGAACTCGTGCACCACTCACCAGCGAGTCGGGAACACGAGGGTGCGCTCGGTTCGGGCAGCGGGTTGCTAGCACGTATTGGGTAGCTCAGAACGTAGATAGAAGAAACACTGACAGCTTGCCATGCCGCCGGGCCAGCCACTCCTCGCTCCGCGCGCCGGAACATGAGAATTCACGGGGCCTCTTGGAAGCGCTCGCATCCCGATAGGAACAAAAGCATCTTCCTCCTGACTTCCTGAAAACCCCCAGTATGCCCTTGCCTTTTTCTACCCTGTACCCCTCTAGAGCTGGGTCCGATCGTGTGGATCCCGGGGCAAGACTGATCGGACACATTGCCCGGGCTGCATTGATTCTTAGAGGACATGGAGCACGCTTGATGATCATCAATTGCGTTGTAGACCCCCCTCCCTTCCACCTGCTCCCCCTCTTCGCGTCATGGTGCATTGAGCGGTTGCCACGTAGCTGTGGCAGAACAAACCAACGTCGATGAGCGAGAAGGTTGATACATCGATCGCTCCTCCTGCGATGGTAGGAGCTGAATGTTTCCATCTTGCGGTGAGAGACATCGACATCCTGACTGGTTATATAGCTGATAGCTCGAGGTACGTGGCGCACGCGAGTGTGGCAGAGTGAAACCTCGAGCTCACAGTCTGAGAGCTGGTTGGCTGAGCCGGCCGACGACCACATACTCGAAGGTACCTAGGTAGGCAGGTAGCTTGGTATTTTCTGCCGTAGTATACCATATAGTATCCTCCGGCTGTGTGAACCGCCAAACAAAAAAAAAAAGAGGACGGGAGAGCTTGCCGCCGATAAGAAAGTTGAGACAAGCGTCACCCATTTGCTCGGCCTCTCATGATCCCCTCACTTCCTAGACGGACGATTGCTTCTCACCCCTTATCGACAAGTTTCCAAATAATTTTCGGATCCCCGTCAGCGAAAGCTGAGCACAAGATTCAAGCATACCGTAGATGGTGTGATGCTCGAGAGTGGGGGGGGCTGCTCCGGGCAGTCTTGGGTGGTAGTGAAGGAACCAGAAGCGGCTGGGAACAGGAGTCTTGTGTGAAAACGCATGTGTAGGCAAGTTACGTACTCATGTGATTCGTTGGATGGCATCCCCTCTCTCGTCGTTTCCCATCGTTTGGTCGCGGTAGGCTCAGGGAGCCTTTGGATGCGAGATCGATCCCCACGATGGTGATACCTGCTCGACTGTATGAATCGGCCAGGCAGTTCCACCGCTATATTATTCGGTCGTGAGCACATCGGCCGATTCTGCGGAGGTCCAATGGTCCGTCATGCTCCTCGCTTTCCCTCGCATGCCCCATGGCCGATAGAGAGGTATACCTGAGGGGATTTTGGCGACCTATTTCTCTCGCTAGGTCATCCTGCAGAAATGCGCATCGAACTGCGTGGATGTCTGGCCATGCGCATATCTCCAATTCAGTCGTGGTCGCGTACTCGCCTATTAGATAGATAAAAATTCCACCATCACCCCTCAGTGCTCTTTCCCCCATCTCTCTCTCGTCCCCCCCCTAGTCGAAAGCCTCGGGCTCAGAGTTCCTTCCTCGATTTCCATTCGACCACAAAACCGCATCCCAATTCGGCGCTTGATACGAAGACCAAAGACTTTTTTATTCACCTTTGGTGAGGTATCCTTTCGGTATTCTCTTTGGTTTTCGTATCAAGCCGTCAAGCAGAACGCCGCTGGTCTTATCTTATCGCGTCTCGTCGACTTTGGGCCAGCTCACGTTGACCCCTCATCACCCATCGTCACCCGTCGTCTTCTTGCCCCCTCTTGCAGAGTCGACAACGCTGCGGCGCTCAGCCGTCATCCTTTTCCCACTGACCGTTTCGGGGTCCATTTCAAGAGACTGTTATCATGGGGTCGAATGGGCTTGACCCTCGCGATCTCCGCCGCTGGCTCAGGCAATACCAGCGGCCCGCTACCGGGTGGTCGCTAGATGATAGGTGCGAGATGCTGGGTATGACACCATACGAACTCAATAGCCTGTACGATGCCTCCTCCCCGTACCAAGAGACCATAATCTCCGGCAGCACCGCGACAAGGTCCATCGGACAGTCTTCGACATTCAGCCGTCCGGCGCACCACTCATATGACCAGTACTCGGTTGGTCATGAGTCGCTACCACCTCACAACCCACCACAGCAGACGTTTCTCCAACAATTTGCAAACTTTCAGCAGATATCCCAGCAGCCTCTGCCGAGTCGCTATCGCCTCTGGTGTGAATTTTGGCCGAATGGGTGCACTGCTGAGTTCGCCGGCAACGACACTGACGGGTGGATCCAACACCACTTGGATGCTCATCTCGGAGGCAAAGGTCCAAAAGAAAGCTGTTGTTGGTTTTGCGAGATACCCGCCTGCAATTTCTACCAGCGAATGGAACACATTCGAGGGCATATCATGGATGAAGAATATACGAGAAACCAGATGAGAACCGACTACCATATGACCCGTCACTTGCGATCACTCGGTGCCCTGTCCGAAGACGAGTATCGAAGACGGATGGAATTTACTGAGCTTCCCCCGAACTTTCGTATTCCCGGATCGGGTCCGTCGTCGACACGCCAAGTTGTCTTGCCTCCAGAGAGGGGAACCATTGATGATCTGGCAAGAGAAGCTCGCCACCACCGCCGCAATAACGTTCCAAGGAACGGGCGACGGGGCCACTAAGTCCCAGGGGAGAAGTCCAGCTCTTTGGCTGGCCGCCAGAGGGGACTGCAGATCGAGCAACAGTGGAAACGACTCCTTGAATCGGAACCCAGGACCAGGCAACTCTGTCTGGTCGGGGTTCTAGAAGCTTGAAATCAAAAGCAGTTCTCACGCGACGTGTCAATGTTTGTCACTCGACACATTGAACACATCCGATCGGTCCTTTCTCTTCGTGCTTTTCATAGCCCTGACCCCTGTCTCGGGGCCGGACGGCCGGCCGGCCGGCCAATGGATGTGGGGACCGACATTCAGAAATCGGTTAACGGCCCGGTGGCGGTGACGATCCCTGACGATCCACCAATGCCGTGCCGAGATGGCTAGACTCGGACCCGGGAACTATGCCTATTTCTCTGGTGTTCAGCTATAAGTGACCGCCCTCTTGTGCATTTTTTACCAGATCTCAATCCTGCCGCCCGACGAATGGGGGAAGATGGGCGACAACAGAACAAGGCATGATCAGCTCTGGCAGTTTCAGGCAAACCAAACAAGCCAAATCATGCATCAAACCGTCTGCAACTAGCAGTACAGGGCTTAAACCCCCTGGACGGTTTTTTTTTCACCCTCTTGGTTCCGGTCTGTCGGTACCCCAATGGGCACTTGGTGGAGTGGGTTTCCTTTTCTAATTTCGCAAGCCGGGGAGGCTGACTCGGCTTTGGAATCGATATACGACAGGGCACGTCGAAATCTGCCTCGTCATCAGTCCCAGCCCACCACCCCTCTGTGCGTATCCCGATCAGCCTGACTCTGTGAAAGGATTCAGCGACAGAATGACGGCCCCTGAACTCGCTTCTGCGAAGCGCATTAAAGTTTAGTTTGAGGCTGGGTGATATCTGCAGTCTGTTATTCGAGATGAAGCGTTGAGTTGAGAAGTGGAAGCCGGATCGAACTCCGGCTACTTTTTCTTTCTTTTCAATCTTGCCTTCGATTTCAGCTTTCTTTGGACCTTTTTTTCGTTGACTCATCTCTTTTCTCTCGTATTCGCTGGTCTTCATTTCCCCTCCACGTCCTGTTCCGTGCCGGCAGAAACCGGGAGTATCTCTGGTCAACGAGAAGGGTTTTGGAGAAAGACAGGTCGACACTTTCAAGAGGGTAAACTATTTTGGCGCCCAAACTGCCCTGGGTTGCAGTGCACCGTGCCCTGACGGTACAAGGCGTCGTGATTTTGGTTGGGCACACATACGGAACTGGTTGATGATACCCTTAAAGTGTTTGGTGTTGGCTATTTCGGAAAGGACAGTCGGCTTACAGATTGATTGAAGAGCCTAGTAACACTCTCTGGGATAGCTCGGTAGCAACGGTTGATGGGGGATTTTTTTTTTTAAAGAATGTACTCGATGCTGGCCCCCTTCCAAGATTGTATTCGGCTGGGAGGGATATTTCCATCTGCTGGGAGGTTTGTGGCTTAGTCGACACGGAGGGCGGGAACCCTTTTCCTTATTCACAAGCTCAAGGAGGCGGTGTGATATATAGCAAAAATTCACCTGCGTACCACCACACACACACCCCTGACGAACCGTATAAGAAAATACAGGTAATCCGGATCACACGCGACCTGGGTATTTCGAGCATGAAAACCAGTCAAAAGATTGGGCTGTCCAAACATGGGTGGCGAAGTGGCTCCCTCACACACACCAAGATCTTATACGCACCCGCACAGCCCGGGAGGGACGGCGATGGCTGTGAATAGGGTACTTTGCCAGCTGAGACCCTAGTAAGCCCGGTGTAAGAAGGAAGAAAATAAAAATAAAAAAACACACTATAGGAGGCATTTATTGTGAAAAACACGTGAAATCCAAGTTGAACAAGTAACCGATAACCAACCGACTCTTTGCAGGGCAATTATCCACCCTTCCCTGAGTGCCTGATTGCCTGAGTAAATCTCCTGCCAGGACGGGCGATGTCAGTTTGCCTTCCAAAAACAGGATGAAAAAAAAACGAGGCAGTGACGAGGAGGGAGGGATGGCGATCCACCATGTACTTGCTGTACGAAAGTTCTCTCTTGTCATCCAATCTGCATTCAAGGGCGTGCGTTGCCTTGGTATTTATGCCTCATTTTCTGGCCTTACATGTCTCACGATTGGTACGGAGTAAGTCCTGCTGTAGGTACTTCTGACACTGATTTGCAGCTGTGGCAACTAATTCAGTGTCCATCGCAAGCCTCACTCCAGGGGCTTACACGCGCAGTTGTACCTTTAGTGGGGCTGTTCGGACTGTGCACAGTGCGTAAGCAAAGCATCCAGTACTATCTTTTGTGCAAAGAAGGAGCGACACAGCCTGAGGCATGAAATTACCCCTTTTCCAGTGATCGACCATGGGCGACTTGAACGATGGACATGAGGCTTTCTTGGTGCTGGGCTATGTGATTCAAATTTGGAATATCTACTCCTATAACGATCCTACACCCACTTTCCACTGCCTTTGGCACTCCCTAAGTCATTTTGTTTGATTGCGAGGACTTGACAACTACTGACCTTACCTACAAATGTTACTCTCTACCTACGGAGTACTCTCCTGCCATTGCTGGACGACTGCTAGATACCTTGGGGAACTTTGTCTCCTCGGGTTCTTTCAAGGGGAGGCTAGTTTTAAACGAACACGACTTAACTGTGATTGTGATTTCGGGAGAAGGTTTGTCTAGTTTGCATATACGTGAAACGACACTGCTACTCTCGAGGCTCGAAGGCCCTCGTTGTTGGTCTCCGAGTCGTCCATGAAGTGAATTGGACCATCACATCCTCCCCTCCCAAGGCACTGTCCAGGCACGCATAGAAACTGGGAAAACCTGTCTCGGTCCTTACTTCCATGCCAGCATATCGCACTGCAGAGATGCGAACCAGGCATCCTCCGTCTCGACCCACTTGTCGACAGCTGTCAGCGTCTCCTGTATCTCCTCCTCGGTGATGCCGGCGTCCAGCCAGCTCTGGTAGAAGGCATCTCCGGGCTTCAGCTGACCACGGGCGCGCCAGGCAAGCCTCTCCCGGGCTTGTCGCGTCGATTGGACAGCCGTGCCGGTGCCAACGCGGACCTTGCCGGCGTCGGCGTCGAAACCCGCACGCCGATACAGCGACGGCATGATCGTCCCTGTGGGGTGTGTCTCGGGGTTTCCCTTCCGCGACGCCTTGAACTGGTTGCCCCCCCACAAGCGATCGAGATCCAGGCCCCGCGGGTAGAAGTGCTGGGCTACGGCGTCGCGCGAGGCAAGGATGCCGCCCGGCTTGAGCACCCGGCGCATCTCGGCCAACGCCCGGACGGGGAGGTCCGGCGGTGGCATGTGCCCGAGGACCTGGGAGCTGTAGATGATGTCAAAGGTGTCATCGGGGTACGGAAGCCCTTCTAAGACATTGGCTTCCTCGAAGACCACGGAGCCCGGCCCCTCGATAGCCATGTTGGCTTCGGCCGCCAGTGATTTCGCCTTCTGCAGGACGGCGGCGGAGAGATCGACGCCGATCGTCTTGCCCTCGCTGGCGTACTTGGCCAGGCTCGTGGTGATGGTACCCGGCCCGCAGCCGACATCCAGAATTTGGTCCGTCGCCTTGATGTGCGGCACGAGAAAGGCGGCCTCAGACTCGGCAGTGCGCGTCAGGTGCGTCGCGATGGTGTAGTCGGAGTGACCCCGTGCGTAGTAACTCGGTAGACTCTTCTGCGCCATGTTTGCAATGTGTCAGATGTGTTTTTCTTGTCGTCTTTTACGAATAGTCAAATCCATCTACCCTACGTGTGCGTGAGTAGCCTGGGTCATTTTATCTATATGGGGCGGCCCTCTCACGCATGCGGGCGAGACGGACCTGTGTCTCCTAATCTGGCTATGCGGCGCCGGCAAATCCGTAGGGGCCGACTACTACTACCACAGCACTCCTCCCGACAGGTCTTCCGTAGGACACCTTGATCTGCTTTCGCACACATATCCCTAGTAAAATGGGTAGGCCCAGGAGGAAAGAATGGGGTGCTATTCGACTCCGCGGGTGTATCGATTTTTTTAATCCCTTCCCTCTCTTCGTTATACCCCATGGAGCTACCTAACTTCTTGTCCCCCACGAACTCGGTGGTACTTACAAAGCTAGAGGAGTGAGTCCCAGGCACGGTCAAGATGCAAGTGCAAGTGCAAGTGAAAACTGAACGCCTTCTTTGACAGAAAGCCACGGGTAGCAACCCTTTGTTTCCTCTATAAAAGTACCAAGGTTCCGTACACATATACATAG
>FSZZ01000152.1_pt1 | contig 11383 bp, 9 predicted proteins | sample 1638981 | NCBI WGS metagenome assembly FSZZ01 (sample SAMEA3914812, study PRJEB12502) | metagenome | biome: forest; material: soil | place: Canada | collected 2011-07-07 | depth 0.1 m | reverse complement strand
TGCCGCCGGACTCGAGCGTCTTCTCCACGAGGAGCTTGGAGAGCGCGCCGGTCCAGGGGTTGTAGTAGAGGTTCGAGGCGTGTATGAGCGTCTTGGACTATCGTGCGTCTCTCTGTTAGGTTCCACCCGGTTAATGGGGGAGGGGGGCTGCCGAGCATGACTCACCTGCTGTGCGATCAGCTTGCTGAGCTCGGGATCGCTGTGTCCCAGCGCCGTCACGGCGATGCCCGCGGTGAAGTCCAGGTACTTCCTGTTCTCGATATCCCAGAGGTACGAGCCCTCGCCCCTGACGAAGACAGGGGGCGGCCGGGCGTAAGTGGCCACCATATACGGTGCATGCTCGTTGACCAGGGCGGCGCTCGCGGAATCGGCGGCGGGGTCTGGGTTGGGGAGACTAGCTTCCCTCTGCAGTAAGAGAAAAAAACAGCAGTCAGTGATCCATCCGTGCATCAGGGACGTCAATCGAGGGCAATTGGGGTCATACGGCAATGCCAGCCCTCACGTCGGCGCCCAGGGACGATGTTGGGACAGCCGCGGCCTGCGAGTAGAATCGATACGGGCGACTCGCGCCGCTGGCGAGCCGCCGTGCTGCCGCCCGGAAGGCCATCGAAGGAGTTCTGAGTTGTGTTACGGGGCCGTTTCCAGTCGGCCAATGGCGTGTGTGATTCCTGCGAACGATTGAGGGAATTTGTACGTGGTTGACGCTGGGAGGGAATGTTTCTTGGGAGGAGGGGGAGGAGCAGCTTCCTAAGAGTCATGCCACACGGCTCATTTTTAGAGCGATCTCGGGGGAAAATTTAGCCCCACCAGCAACAAATATATCCTTATCGATAAGACCATCCCCGTCCGCCCTCCGCCAATCAAGACGTGCCAGTCAGACATGAGCTTGAGTCAAGAGATGGGTTGATAGCCAGACGACAAGGTCAAGTTGGACCGTTCTCTCTTTCTCTCTCTCTTTTGAGAAAAGGGTCTGATTAAATTGGGAGTTGTATTCTTCGAGATTTCTTGTGAGAACCAGCCCGCCCAAGGAGACACTGGCCGCGAGATGCGAGAGAGAGAGAGAGAGAGAGAGAGTAAGAGAGAGAGAACGGGTTTTAGGACAGAAACCTCACCTGCTCACTTCTTGGCTGCCCCTGACACCTCAGCTCTTATTCACACGAATGGGTGCAAGCTCAGGGGCTCTCCATCCCTACCGTCTTTCGTCAAGGGTTCTCCTCGGGGGATCTCTACGTACGTTTGGCTCTCCGCGTCGACGACCGCCCTCCTCTGGTGAATTGATGCTTATAAAGTCCCAAAACACGCTCCATGGGGGACAGCAACCCGGAAAGACCTGAGATTTATTTTCTAAGAGGCAGGGGAGAAAATTTGACCGAATATGCATTTCTCCGCCTCTAAGTCTGAATATACCGCTCCGTTGCGACGAGACAACTTCGAGAAAAGAACATCTACGGCTGGTAGTTCCACCATCGGCACCTGACCGTGCTCGACGCTCCGCATCCAAGTATCTTCAGGCTCACCAGGCTGGTAAGCTAATCTGGTATTACTGCTTCTTATCTCATACGCACTACAACTTCTCTCTAGCCATCATCTATGTTGTTCTCAGAGGTGTCGGCTCCCTCGCTCGGCTTAAATGTTTGAAGGTTTTGCATAACCCGCAGCCACATAGCTACATAGCCACAGTTTCACAGGGGGAAACAGCTCTGGCTTGGCAAATCGTAGCAGGAAGAGATATCTTTTGAAACACATGCACCAAAGGGACTTGCTTGCCCAGCGAAACGCAACGTCATTTTATAAAGATTCTATCAGCTCCTTCCGGTCCCAAAAAGCTCCTCCACGGTGCAAAGTCGCCTGACTCGGTATCCTTCGCCAGTTAGATCCTACTGCTTAGAGTCAGGACTACACATTCAAACCAGAAGTCAGGCCTCATTGTCTGCTGGCCAGTCTTCGTAGCACCAAAAGGTCTCCAGCAGTTTCCACAGCTTACTCTCGAGCTCGTCGGCCTCCGTCCAGGTATCCAGAGCCTCAGGCCGCATCTTCGGTTTCAGGGATTTAACAAAATTGCTTGCAACCTCGGAGAGATTGTCAATGCCCTTCCTGTCTTCGTTCAGTCCCTCCAGTACCAATCGCACCGACAAAACGGATCGACTCAGAACGCGGCACAAGCTCTTTCCCATGTCCTCTCGGCTCCGAGCCTTCGAGAGATGGAGCATTTGGCTGCGAGGGACGACATCTCGTTCTTCTTCCACACGCTGGCCCACATGTCGGGCCGCCTGGTGCACGTCATCCTGCAAAGCTCCGAGTGTGCCGCACACAGCCTTTTCTAACTCAACCAAGTAGGAGCCTGTCATATTGGCCACCTTAAAATAAGCTTGTTCGGCCGCACTTCTGTCTGTTACCAGCCTGCTGAAGAGTTTCGCCCGCTTCTGCAAGAGGCGCCTCGGTTGTGCCCACACAGTCACCTCCCACCAGAACTTAATAGGCTCTGTCAGCCTTTCCCACTGTCTCTCGTTTGGACTGGTCAGCCCCCGGAGGTGCCTGTGCCACAGTGCGGCGCCGGCCGGGCGTGAACGCGTGTGCTGCAGCAGGGTCTCGGTCCTGGTGCAGTCGTCCGCCGCGCGAGCTTTGCGCAAGGAGTGAAAATCGGCGTCGCCGATGGCCACCTTGTCTAGCGTCGTCGATATCTTGGCAGCGGTGCGCGGGAGATCGGACATGCTGTGGTCGCTATCTTGGATGTCGGTCACGTCCCGAAGCAAGGACGCGAACTGGCTCAGCGTCGCTAAGATGGCGTCCAAGTCGGGGGCCACATGCAACACGTGCTGCTTCATGCACCAATTGTCGTCGATCTCGTTGCTGTTGCTGCTACACTTTGGAAATTCCCGCCTCGGAATCTGGGGCTCAAGACCACCGAATCTCTTGCCCTGGCACACGCTGGCCCTCTTGACGAGCGAAAATGAGCATACGATTTCGCCCAAGACCAAGCCCAAGTTGCTGATTATCGAGATTACGAGCATAATGGTACCTATGAAGGTGACAAGCAGTAGGATTTTGATGAGCCCCAATCTGCGCAAGAGGATAACGAGCCGGTCCAAGAGATAAGCGACGAGGTCCAGTATCTTGCTCAAAACGGAGGCTAGCAAAACCACGATGCAGTAGAAAACTACCGTAGCATTACGCAGCCAGGTTGGGATATATCTGGCAACGCGCTCCTCCGCCTCCGCGAGTATCGGGTCATGGGTGGATGGGTCGGACCAAAGCCAGAGCTGCAGCTGGTGGAGCACATCGCCAGCTATGTCGTGCCATGGGAGTAACTCGTTGCGTTGAGGGGGGTGACGGCCCTGCTCTCCGTGACGCTGCAGTTCGTGGCTAGGGTAGGGCGACGGTTGCTCATCCTTTCCTCGGCGTATCTCGTCGTCACGGTCGTCACGAGTGGGATGCAGCTGGAGAGCGGAAGCTGGTGTCGGTTTGTCAACGGGAGCGCGAGTTTGTTGAGCGTCTTGCGCTCCCTGCGTCGCGGGGTTTTTGTTCTCTTGTCCATCTTCATTTGAAGATGGGTCGCCCGTTGACGATGAAGGGGCGGGCTGTAGTCCCGATCCCGTGGTGCCTGTTGAAGAGGGCTCAGCCTCGTCCCGGTCCTGTCTGTAGGTGCTCATTCTCGCGGCTTAGATTGGAACGAGGGAGAGGAGTAATGAAGTGATCGCCTGTTGAATATCGTCGTAAGAGTCTGAAAGTGCTGGCTTTCTAATTTCAGGTCCTATTGCCTGCCTTTTGTTGCAATCTGTTCGGTGGCTGTTTTCCCCCTTTCTGCTTTTGGGTATCCCCCCCTCCCCTCAAATTCAGCTCGTGCGTCGTAGCCATGCAAGAGAACAAAGAGATCCTGCCACGTAATGAGTCTCACTACGTATCAGCAGAAACATGCTGGCATCCTTGCTCCTCTCTTCCAGTTGCTTCCACACTATTCCTCCCAACAGTATGCATGAGGCCAGCCCCCCTCGCCTTTCTTCCGCGGGATAGCGGTTCATCTTGGCCATCAGCACAGACAATAAACGTAGTACTTTTCCCAAGCGCACGCAGTTCCAGCTTCCAAAGAAACCCAGTCGGTAGCCTGTGCTCACTCTCGCTCGTTTGCTAAAAGACAAGCGACGTAACTACCTATCTGTCGTCTGCCGGATCTATCTATCGATCTCCAAAGAATCCAATCTGCCCGACGACTCCGCCAGCAGTTACACAATGAAGTTTGCCAACGTCTTCAACAACCTTGTCAGCATGGGCTTCTTCAAGACCAGTCCGCCTCCTCCACCCGCCGGTGCAGGAGTCTTCGAGCGCCTCTGCTGGCTTCATCATCGCGTCGAGAGCGTGGCCCCAATCTTCGCACAGATTCGCCCCAATTTCTCCGTAGCCACCGCCTTCGATCTGCTGAACCTGCCTTCCAAGAAAGATCTCAGCATCGATGCCGTCCATGCTGCCTAACTCAACGTCCTGCGAGAACTCAAACGGGTTGAACTGATCTCGGACGAGGAGCTCCTCGATGCCTATATGGCTGTACACTCGGCAAGGCATATGCTTGCACAGAAGGACCTACGGGGTATTTACATCACCAACTTCGTCACCCCAATGCAAAGCAAGGGGGACACCAAAGAAGGAAGAGAGGAAGCTCGAAGGATCTGTGAGGAGTGGGACACAGCCATGCTCTGGTTCCACCCGAGCTTTACCAGGGAAGATAAGGGGGGTGTGGAGGGAGACAAGGAGGAGCTGTGATAATTGGTACTGGCTGTGATTGTGGAAGTCAATACAAAAACGGGTCGAAAGGGAAATATGTTATGGTCAGGATTGGAGGGTTATTCTTCTTCGCAACCGGGACGACTGTTGTGCTCGACTTGGGAACATCAATATCACGCCCCCAGTGCTCCAAGTTCTGATCCGCGAAACTGCCTCTAGCAACATTGTCCACCGGGCTTGCGTGGACGGTGACCTGAGAACACACTGCAGTGGAGGGAGTTCAGGTAGCAAACGAACTGAACTGTATTGATCTGGTATCTTCTACTTTGATGTATCTCAAGCAGCCACATGTTCCCGCTTCTTCTTCAGCCTTCCCGGTTACGAGCTTAAATGGTCCGTATACAACACGCAGTAAACTTCTGAATCTGAGTAATGACTCCGAGGGTCATATACATCATCCGAATCAATTATCATTTCTTGGAATACCACTTCTTTCTCTCTGATTACCGCCAGGATTTGGACCCCCCCCCCTTCACAGAAAGCCTGTCGCTATACCGGTTTTGACTAGCCTCACCGTAGAGACTCTGCCAATGCATCCATGCTTTGCGCGAGCTCGATGGCCCCTGGCGCATAAAAGTGCACCGCGGTATACCCCGCGACGTCGTCAGCAGCGCAGTAGAACTCGCGCGGCGTCAGTGGACGGTACCAACCTTGGCCCTTTTGCAAAAGATCCACGGCATCGCTGATGGTTTGCAGCCGGACCTCGAGTTCAGGCCAGTCGTCGCACGCCGCCGCCATCATCTCAGCGTATGCCTCGTCGAACCGGGGAGCGAGGTCCTCGAGCTCCTGGAGCAGGGCGCGCACCGAGGCGATGTGGGCCACCACGTCCAGCGGGGGTTCTTCGCGAGACCACGGGTCCGTGAGGAGCATGACATACTCGTGCAGTAGCATTCGGCGTTTCGGGGGGGCTGGGGCGGCAGCCCGGGCCTGCATGTTCTTCTCAGCCTCGGCCAGCGCCTCTTCTACCAGGGGTATCATGAGCTTCCACTCCTGATACATCTCCTTCGACCATTTCGCTACCGCAGCCATTCTTTTGGCGTCGTCGGCACCCAGTTTCTTGAGCGCTTCCGGAACCGACACCATCTTCCTCACGGTAGCGAGAACATGTGCTGCGGTGGCATTCTCCCTGGCCACCACCTCCTCGTGCCCCAGATGGCTGACGTAGGCCGCCTCGTCCATAAAGTGGTCAGGCACGGACTCTATGTTGCGCAAGTTTCGTAGGTACCAGGCCATATACGTGGCCATGTCTGCGGACTGCGCCAGAAAAGACATGCCTCGGTCGATGGCCCAAAGCATCCTCCCCTCAAAAAGGTCGCGCGATCGATAAGAGTCGCGCGATACATTGCTGGATGTGGCCGAAAAGGCTCTTGCCACCTGCTTGTACATCTTACTGTCCAGGGGTTTTCGCTTCGACATGGGGATGGCGAGCTGTTCGGGCGTAAGCAGGAGTTCTTCGAGCTCGAGTAATAATATGCCCTTCCGGGCCTGACTCGCGAGGTCCTCCGGCATCTGAAATAGATCTCCTAGAGCCCAGTTGTTGCTTACGTCGACGACCTTGGCCGCTAGGTCCCGGTGGAAGTGCAGCAGATCCGAGATATTTGCGCTCAGGGGGATGGGGCGGAGGAGAGGCTCCGTCTTCAGGTCCACGCCGGTGTAGCTAAAGGAGGGTGCCGCGCGGAATGGGCCGACCAAGCGTTGCGGCGCGAGCTGCGCCAGAATGCAGAGAATGCCGATGCCAGCGAACACCGACTTGAGCGCCTCGGTCCACCCTCCAAAGCTACCTCGTCTTCTGTCTCCGTCTGCCGCTTTCGTGGCTCGGGCTGATTGCCCCTCGGCCTGCCGCCTTGTCATCGTTCCATCGTTCCGTGTCAATTCGTCGGGGAGCAGGTCGATGTCGTCGGCCGTCGGTGAGGAAATCCGTTCTGGCATATCGGGATCGCCCCGGCGTGGGCGAATGCCAAAGAGAGACATGCTGAAGCGGTCAGGGTCCATAACTTGCGTCTTGTTGCAAGATGATCGTACGGATAAGCTCTTGATTGAGCGAGAAACTTTGGATTGAGGGTGAAGTTTTGATTAAGGGGGTTAATTTGGACTGTGTCCTGGGCATCGTCGCCATGTCCGTGTTTGCTCGTTTTCTTTGTTGCTTTTTTTTCCGCCGCGGAGGGGCGCCGCCCGGCTCGTCGTTGGCATGGCAGTGGGCAAAGAAATACAAAGACACAGACGGGCAAGGGCGAGTAAGTTGCAAAAGCCAGAGGCATGCAGACCACGGATTTGATCATGTCTGGCCAGGGAGACACGGCGGGCATTGAAAACACACACAAGATGATGGTCCGGGAGTTATGTTGCTGCTTGCCTGGTCCTGGGCGGAGGGTATTGCAATCTAAGTCATCATTTGTCTTCCCTTGGCCTAAACGGTGTTTGTCGTTTTCTATCTGCTTCTATGATTTTAGTCGCGGCAGAGGTAGGCACTATTCAACAAGATATAACCCCTTTACCATCACTCGAGACCAGGTTCTGGTCTCTATCTTCAAAAAAAAAAAAATACAAATATACGATATGAACAAAAGCTCTAGAGCTAGCTTGTGGTCTCGTCTACTGTAGCCCGGGCTGCAGCTCGAGCTTCGGGGACCGTATTTACCAGCGCAAACTTATGCTTACTATGGCCGTCGGCATCGTGCAGCTGAGCAAGACTGCTGAGTTGCGAGGCGGTACTGAAGAAAGTAAAGGGGTATTAAATCAGGGCTAAAGGCAAAAGGGATTCCAAAAAGAATTTATTAGTCGTCACCTATATCAAACCACTAGGCCAAAAGCGTAACAGCGAAGCTCCACTATGTATGCTGCAGAGATGGTCTATATGGGACTTGTCTCTGGGCGACATCAGCATCAACGGCAGTTTCGAGACTTCTAATTCGAGAGAGACGGATGAAGTTCCATGGATTCTATGGACTTGGCAAATTAACCAAGAAACATATTTGAGTGCTCCATGGTTGCCGATGTGGACTCAAGATATGCAGCTGCGCTCTCAATCCTTCGATCTATACATGAAATCGACAATTCCATTGGGCATTCACTTCACACTCCCTCAGTCAGGCCAATGAACCGGAGAGGTCGTGTCAAGCGTCTTGCCGAAACAATATCTCCTAGCATCGCTCACGGAATAAGCAACGGAAAAATATCAAATAGGTCGTGTTCTTGTGTTTTTGAAAAAATGGCCTGGGAAGCCGGTTGCTCTTGTTCGGTTCTTGAGACTCTTGTAAACCAATACTAGGCTACATTGCCAGGATCCGGTCGCAGGCGCCACGAGTTTCAATTAAATACATTCAGTGTCTCTGCCGTGCCCGGCGCCCGATGGAACAAGCAGCCCGTTGGTAGCACGGAAATACCCCGAACGCTGTGTGACCTGCTCGGTCTTCAGGTCCTAATTAGAGCAATTGTAGGCAAAGGTCACATTGCTCTCGGCGCTCTTATCTAATTCCGAAAGTAGCCGAGCAGGTTAAGAATCCAGGCGGCACTGTGATGCTGTATGAAAAGAAATATCATAGAACTTTGATGATTTGGGACGCCGACCACCTGTCATCGACCCCAATCTGGTATTAATTGCGATCTGGCGTGTCGAAATGAATAGAAAAGGTTTGGTGCGTCACACAAAGTGATAATGCCCAATAGACGGGGACGAGGCCCCTGAAATTCAGGGGTGGCTTCTCGTTGGTTTTCATGCTGAGGCGGGCTGTGGCTCTCCCAGCCTTGTACATATTTCAGTTGCCCATATGCAGTGCGCCCTTGGTATCACCTCTCCCGCGTACCTGGCCTGTCAAATCTACGGTAACCACCCAATCTCCAGAGCTCAGCATGGTTGGGTCCCAATGACTCGCAGCGGCCTGCGTATTCTTCTAGTCCAGTTATTGGGCAGAGCTGCGAGGATCCCCCCCGTGTCTAGTCCTGCCTTGATAGTGTCTCAATCTAGTCGCCTTATTTGGAGAAAAGGTTTCTTTCCCGGGGATCGCGTCGTACAACAGGCGTCTACCGCTAGTTCGCCATGAGCGGTGTGACAGGAACGGCACAGGACGTGTCTATTGCGGCGAAGTTGCCCATGGACGCTTCTGCGTATTGAAATGATGCTCAAGCCCAGAGAGGTGGGTTTGTCGTTCGCTCGGGCGGACATCACATATGTCATTTCTCCACAGCTGCCAACATCGACGGCGATGTGACCGTTGGCTTGCGCTCTCTTAACTCTATCGATCTGAGCCAGGGAAATTCTCGCGTGTCCGTTTGTCCCCGGTGCGACGTGGGGGCTGCCTATTCGCAGCTCGACCCTACTGGCCTGAGCGTGGTTGGAGGGCGAGCGGCTGGGATCGGTGTTGGAGGACTGACCTCCCCCCCAGGCACGCCACGCCGTATAGTGTACAAGTTGCGGCTGGCTGACATCACTCCATTCTAGCCAGAGCTACGCCGTCACCACTCTGTTGTCTACAGTGTCTGTGCTTAGTGCCACTGTTGCAACTTTCAACGCCGGCATTCCCGTCATCAAGAATATCCCAGGCACTGTCTCCGCAACCTGGCTCCGTGTGGCGGACGATACAAGCACCCAATCCTCCGTGGCAGCCGGGGCAAATATTCATTGAGAATTATGGAGAAGAGATCGTTCGAAAGCTCCAAATAGGTGCGGCGAAGGGGAGTTCCGAAAATTGTCTTCATCTATGGCGTCCCTGGAGGTTTCAAAATTTCCATTTGAGCCGTTATTGGAGTTCGCCTATAATTTTATTTATTTATAGACACTCAAGTCAAGGTACGTTAGTTACACTCTTGTGTTAGGATGCCTAAGTATCAAGAAAAGAAATAGTTCAAATATCTGCTTCTAGTCTAGACGCTTTCGACTTAGCATTTAGCTTACTGCAATTCCCAGAGGATAGGTTACCAACCCAAATGCATTCTATCTCTAAGAGTCTACTTTGATCCTGACCACCTGAGCCTGCCACTCATTTATTTCCGTCGGGCTAACCAAGTCTCGTCTTCACGCAAGGTAGCATACCGCACCGTATCACTCCGTAGTCTCTCTCGCTTGCCAAGATCCTTGGGCTTCGCGGCTCATCTCTGCAGGTTCCGACCCATCGAGATAAAGCCCCTTGGTTTGTGGGTTACCCGGGAGTGGGGGTTATCACTTAATAAGTCTCGGCGATACAGGCAGGCACCGGACACAGTTCCGACAGCTGCTTCTCTCGATTTCACTCGTGAGCCAGGCCAGGCTTCTTATCGTGAGTGCTCTACCATCCTGGCGATCCAGGCTTTGCAAAAAGCAAGAGAGAGCCAAGGAACTAGTGCCCCGGATAGTCGGACAGGAAATGAAACGAGATTCCCAACACATCAAAGAGGCTGAGGGACGAGTGGAGGGGGCTTGACATGCATCGCAAGGGCAGCGGCAGGGAATATTGGCAGCAAGAGGAAGCTAAGGTGCTTGTGACACCCTGAACAGACAGACGATATGGAGTACCTTGGGGGCCAGGCTGCAGCGATAGGACATATCACAGCGGCACGCTCTTTGGCTTTTTCTTTTGATTATGATTTTGACCATATACAAACAGTTTTCCGAGAACAACTTGAGAGCATATCGGTACGCCGCTCACCGCTTGTTCTGCTAGGACGAGTTTCCATCTGCCCCGGCGGGTCATGCAAGCTCTGCACCCATCCATCCCAGCGAATCGACCCGCCGGCGTTGCTTGTGGGATGCCGCACTTCCCACCGGTAACCAGGCCGCGAGCGGTTTCAGCCTGCTATGTAGGTTTGGACACGTAGCTCAACGGCCACAGCGCACATCACAGGGTCGAGCTTTCTGGGACTTGGCTACGATGGAGAGAGAGAGAGAAAAGGGAACGGAGAAGAAAAGACTCTGGTTGGTATTCGTAGCTATCGTGAAAAAAGGTCTCCGCTTTGCATGGATAATAAAATTGGCGAGGGCTCATCAGAGCAACGAGCAAAGAAGAGTGAGTGGAGGGGATGGGAAGAGAGAGAGATCGCAGATCTCGCTCGCCCTACGTGACGCATTTCACCTCCCAGAAAGCCCGGCAAATGTCATGTGCCCCTCTTCCAGCTGCTTCCCAAAGCCCAACTCCTTGTTGTATCCTTCCAGCATGACCGAGTGTGTCTTGTTATATTTTTGGCATCATATCATAAACCTCAAAAGAATTGTGTGGCGTCGTTGAGCCGAGAAGAATGCCCTGGCACAAGAGCCTCTCAAGGACATAAAACGCCTCGCTCACGGAACGGGCGTTCCAATCTCCTGCTGGACATCTAGCAAATGGCGTGGGTCTTGCCAGTCTGGAGGATGAGGTTGGTTAGCAGCTGGTGGTAGAAGGTTTAGGGACGAGGGGGTATTCGGCGGTGCTTACCTTGCCCTGGATGGAATGCTTCTCCTTTCGGTACTTGGGGTGGTTGTGCTTGGCCTTGCCGGAGGCGGTGTGGTGCTGGTGGATGAACTCGTTCTGGCGCTTGATGCTGTCGCGATCCATCTCGTCGAGCATGGCGGCCGTCTGTCGGATGTCGGCGATCAGGGCGTCGGCGCGGGGCCGGGTGAAGTCCTCGCGGATGACGACGCGGAGCATCTTCAGGCCGT
>FSZZ01000169.1_pt1 | contig 11552 bp, 17 predicted proteins | sample 1638981 | NCBI WGS metagenome assembly FSZZ01 (sample SAMEA3914812, study PRJEB12502) | metagenome | biome: forest; material: soil | place: Canada | collected 2011-07-07 | depth 0.1 m | reverse complement strand
GGAGCCTGCGGCACGCCGCGCCCAGCTGCACGACACCATCTCCAGCTGGCCCGACGGATACCAGACCAAGGTGGGCGAGCGCGGCGGCATGGTCAGCGGTGGCGAGAAGCAGCGCCTCGCGGTGGCGCGCCTGCTGCTCAAGGACCCGCCCGTGCTGTTCTTCGACGAAGCGACCAGCTCGCTCGACACCAAGACCGAGGCGGCGCTGATGCAGAACATCAACGGCATCATCCGCGAGAACCACCGCACGAGCGTCTTTGTCGCGCATCGCCTGCGGACCATCGCCGACGCCGATATCATCTTCGTCATGGACCGCGGCCGCGTCGTCGAGCAGGGCACGCACGCCCAGCTCCTGGAGAACGGCGGCGTGTACAAGGAGCTGTGGAACAAGTCGTCCCAGGAGATTGATACCCCCGACTCGAGGGGGAAGACCGCCGAAGGTGACAAGAAGAACACGACGGGTGCTACTCCGTAAATATATACAAGAAAAAAATTAGGCCGAGCATGGTCTCATACTCCAGCCCTCCTTTTTTTCCCTTGGGCACTATGTATAGAGCTGACATTCAGGCGAAAGGGAGGGAGTCCAGGGAGGTAAAAAGTCGGACCCAAAGCGTTTAGATCACCATCCTCATGATACCTTTCTCCTCAGTCTTGATGTATAAGTAGCCAAATAAGAGGTATACAGGGCGGTTTCGTTTCAACATTGTTGTTGGTGCAGCATGATGAACAGCTACCTATGTACAGTACAACCTATCTGTACAAATAATATACACAAGCGCCTGATTTGCCCAGCATCCATACATCTGGCTGTGGGACCGGTCATGGCTTCAGCGCCCTCACGAGGGTTGAAGAGTGGGCGATTACGTGGAGAATCCACGGGGGCCTTATCTCGTACGAAACGAACCCACATCCGGCAATCAAGGCCGTGTGAGTCGACACCGGATCGGGCGTTGCATTTCTCTCTGAGGGGGGATGCCTCAACCCCGCCCGAGGAGATCGGCGTAGTCCACAATCGATATGGGGTCGCTGCGGCCGTAGGGGTACTGTAGGACCATAAGTCCTCGCATTGCCGGCCAAAGGGGGGGATTCTGCTTTGCTTTTACTTACACACACACGGTTGATCTTTGGGCCTTGCCGATAGCATAGTGTCAGTGCCTATCACTCGCATCACAAAATCGGCGCTCATAAGCCTCCCCAGGAAGCCACAAGGTACTGTACTCTCTCAGTCTACTATCCACTATCTCTCTCTCTCCCCGCCATGGGTTCGCTCGGCAAAGAACCGACCCCCGCGCCCGCGCCCGACGGCCCGGCCACCATCCCCCTCTCGGCCGAGGAGGCCGCGCGGGGCCAGTACTCGCGCGCGACGCTGCAGCGGATCCTGGAGCGCTTCAACGAGGACGGCTTCATCGTGCTGGAGGACCTGGTGGACATTGCGCACGTCGACGCCCTGGCGGCGGCCATGCACGCCGAGACGCCCTCGGTGCTCGCGGGCGCGACCTTCAACCACGGGGTGCAGTCCAACATCCTGCAGTGCGCGCCGCTGACCCCCGGCCTCGTCTTCGCCGACGTCTACCTCAACCCGTTCGTCATCCAGGTCATGAACGCGTACCTGGGCGCCCGGCCCCGCTGGAACTTCATCACAGGCAACAACGCGCTCGCGGGCACGGGGGGCTCCGCCAGCCCGTGCACAAGGACATCGCCTGGCGCGACCACCCGCTCGCGCCCTTCTACGTCATCGCCAACGTGCCCCTGGCCGACTTCAGCCCCGAGAACGGGTCGACCGAGTTCTGGCTCGGCACGCACAAGGACACCTCGGCCGCAGACCAGGACCCCACGCCCGGCAGCACGTGCTTCGTGCTGGAGGAGAAACTCGCGGCCCGCCGCAAGGTGCGGCCGCCGGTCCAGGTGAGGGCCAAGAAGGGCAGCATCACGCTGCGGGATCTGCGGCTCTGGCACGCCGGCATGCCGAACCCGAGCGAGGAGAACCGCATCATGATCGCGGTGGGGTATCAGGCTCGATGGTATCCTAATTACACACAGCGCCTCAAGGTATGTCTCTACGAACAAGGTTCAATATATTTATACAGCGAAAGAAAAGAGAAAAGAATGGGATAGAGGGCCAGATGAGTGGAAGAAAAGACTAACACAGTATTTGCTAATGGAACGTGCAGCTACCGGAGAGTATGATGAACTTCTTCGTCCACGATGACATCGAGATCATGGCGAATTTCGTCAGTGATGAGGAGGTCAAGGCGTCTCAACACAAATACAACTTTAGTTTTAAGCATAGTATCTGATGATTTCAGTAACGGATGCTCGTTCTTGCACGCCAGACAGTATTACTAGTCGAATTTGTCATTCTGTAGATACCTTACCTAGCCATATCGAATTCTGCTCCAATAACTCCAGCTTAGTTGTTATCTGTCTGCTGGGGGTAGAGATCTGCCCGCCTAGACTTTTTCGCCAGGATTGTCCGCTGTAAGCGACGTGACGTTTGTCGGCATGTTTACCACGGGGCACATGTAACTATCACGCACATACAAACTGCAAGGCAGGTCCACGCTCCGAGAGTGTCCTTCTCCGGCAATCATTATTCCCTTATTATTGTACAATAAAAGCACCATAAACTAATCGAATAGAGACCTCAGCGGTTCATGGTATAGTTACAAATCCCTCTGGCCCAAAAAAATACGGCAACGTAATGCCAACCATTAGGCGTAGGAGATGCTACACCCTCGGTCAAAGTAGACTTGTTTTGCCCCTAGCTCCGTCTCAATATCTTCTGCTGTTGGCTTTTTTAAAAGCAAAAGAGTCATCAGTATGGAATAGCAAAGCCTCCATTTGTCAATGGCGTGATCTCGCCGCCTAGCCAGGCGTTCATGGCATGGCTCCGCGCGTAGGACACATTGTAGCCGTTACCGACTATGTTGGTGAGATTCTTTCCCGGCGCATAGAATCCCCGAGTGACTGAGTTTTGAGTCAAGACCCAGGTGCAATCTGGCGCGACGGCGATGTCAATCAGGGACACCGAGTTGATGGAATTGACGAGAAGCGCGCTGCCGTACCACACGGTCGAGGCAGCAAGCGACCATCGGATATACGAGCCGAGCATGGAGATGATGTCTCCTCGGATCACCGTCTCCTGTATGTCAAACTGCACCCAAGCAGGAGAAACGCTAAAATTCGAGAAGAGAGGCAATCCACTCCCGTAGCTCGAGTAATCCGGGTTGGTCTGCGACCGGTTCGCGATCACCAATATGCCATTGCCATCGCTGGATCCGACAGTCGTAAGCCTCAAACGGTACAATTGGACCGTGGCGTTGGTATTGCCAAACCACATAGCCGGTCCGCCACCAACGCTAGTCAGCCAGGCGTTATTGAACTGCAGAACTTGACTTCCCGCACTCTGTCCCGTGTTTGTCGACACGATTCCTGCGATGCCACCGCCGGTCAGCACCGAGTCTCCGATCCAGACATCCGCGGAGCCGTCGACGATGGCAATAGGGGAAGCATCGGCGTTGCCGACGATGACTTCGCAATGCAAGCTGCCGCCACCGCCGGTTGCAAAGAATAGAGGCGAAGAATACAGCCCTGTAGTGTGGATTGACGAGCTACTTATCTCGGCCGAGCCGTTCACCCCGACACCCACTGCGCTGGATCGCAAGCCGTTGGTCTGAACGAAACTGAGCTCGCCTCGGATGGCCCCTTCCAAGCTTGCCCACATGCCATGGGCGGTCGGCCCAGTCGTGTAGATGGAGGATTTGATCAGGTCCATGACGGACATGACAGTAGAAATCGCAGCGATTGCTCCGTTGTGCGTGGTAATGTTGCAGAAGCTGCAAGACCCCGAAGATTGGTTGGTCTTGTACCTGGCATCAGCTCAACAACATTCTCAGAGAGGACGACGCCAGAGTACTGACGAAGAGTAGGGCAGCATTCTGTCCCACGATCTCGGAGGACCAGACATCCTTGGGTTTTCCTTCCTTGACTACCTCGGAAAATGACGCGTTGAAACTGACTCCTGACACCACGAGCGCACAAGTTTGGTCCTGCGAGATGTTCCAGGAACTGTGGTCGAAAGCTTGAGGCTCGGCTACCAAGTGGGCGAAAGAAACTACTCGGTGTCAGCAAAGAGCAGGGTATGGTATCAGGCCTGGACGTACCAGCCGGGAGTGGGAGGACTGGGACGGGATTCTGGAAGGTGTAGCTGGGACTGATCTGGTTGTCACCGGTAAAATCAGAGCTGGCGAGGAGATCGTCGAGGTCTGGGACTTTGATGAACGCCTGGCACAAAAGGGGAAGGCAAGAAAGCCAGGCCAAGCGCATGGTGGAGGTGAATTCCGGCATTCCGTGATGCAAACAGCGGATTTAAGGATCGTTCCTAGTCGGTAGAGCACCTAGGTAATGTCGAGTCACAAGAGAACGGACTTCAAGAAATCACGAAATCTCCCAAAAAAAGACTTATAAAGAGCTTCCCGGTTGACAATCTGGGAGATATCAGGAGTGCGGAGGAGAAAATTATGTCTCTGTGGCAGTCAAGAAACTGATTCCCGAAGAGGTGCTGAGGAGGAAGTCACGTCTGGATGGGTCATGACGTGCGCTGAGACGGCAAGAGCACCGCAGCCAGGGAACTCCTCCCATCCTGTGTATTTTGGCCGATTATGGTCTTTCTCACAATACGGCAGCTTCCTTGTCTTGGTCTGAGACTCTTCAGTTCGACAGGCGAATAACCCTTTCCTTGCTCGCAGAAGAAGGGAGCGTTTTGCTGACTCGATAGTGACGATACGTGCCCGATGTCAAGACCCCAACAAGCGCATCTCATCCACAGCGCCTGCAAGCTGCTTGTGGTCCCATTTCGATGTTTCTTTTCCTACAAGGGCTCCCGGGATGGAATTGAGGCCCACGGCTGACTAGATGATGATTCAGGGGCAATCACTGCGGCCGTGGGAAGCTTGGGTTTACGCCCATCACTCCCGCGTCTTGCGCATCAGAGCCCGTTCAGATCCCAGAGTTTCCAGATATAAAGCAGGGTTTACCTATCAATCCATGTTGGAAAGTCCGATCCTGGACTGGAAAATAATAAGGAACACAGCTCCACTCAAATCTGCCTGCGCAGCCTCGAGCTCGATTCCAAATGGATAGGGACCATAGAGACCTCACAATGCGGCCGAGGAGGGTAGAAAGGCTGCGGTGTATCTTCTGTGGCACTCAATGCACGACGGACTGCCTCCCCCGCTATCAATCCCACTACATCTGCCATAACCAACAGTGCCGCGCCAGACGGCCGGATCCCGAGGCTACCAATGCAGTGCGACCCGATGCCCAGAACCTCGCATTGCCTCGCCCCGCGCCACGGAACTACGATTATATCCTCCCACGCACACCGGGAAGCGGGTATTCGAACCGGTACCCCCAGGCCACATCGCAACGTGGAACCAATAGAGGAGTGACGACCACGGCACAGCGGGTTTCGGTGTCTCCGCTGTCGTCGCCGGCCGGCTCAGAGCCTAGAAGGTCAGTATCTCCCTGCTCACCGCCAGCATCGCCGGCTCATAGCTACTCTTCGATACGGAACACGGGCAGAATTGGCGGTGGATCTAGACCGGGCCCAAACCCCACAGATAGTCCGGCAGGATCGCCACCTGCTGGCCAACCGAACCAGCTTCGAAGGAGACCGGCAGTTCGGTCTAGGCCCAGGCCCGGGGATGAGACTCGTGACCGAGACCCACACGGAAGGGATGGTGGAGGTAGCAGGTCTAACGTCTATCCTCGTGGGGGTGGCGATGGTGGTGCTGGTGGTACTGGCGGAGGGGGACGGGGCAGGTAAGGTCGAAGGCAGCGACTAGGGCGTAGCGAGCCAGGTTGCTCGTACGGCAGCGGGACACTCGTGCAATACAGCCACTTCAGTTATTATCCAATGTACAGGGGCCTCTAGTCTCCTTAGAATGGAGGTGGTAGGAGGTCTAATATTGGAGTGGGATCTGGAAGGAAACGTAAGTCTACAGGTAGATACGGTCTATCGCAGCTGGCATCCCGCAATATCAAGCCCTTAAGAGTCCATTCGGAGTCCGCCGTGATTTCAAGCCATCGTCCGAAGCCCTGTAGAACTTCTAAGCCCCGTTCAAGGAGCCAGAGCACGTAAAATGAGTTTGATATACTACGAGAAGCGCCAACTAACGTATTTGGAGGTCGGAAGCCGCATGCAAAGCCAGCCCATCCGCGCCTAGTCTTCACGCATCCTTGGCCGCAATACGTTCAAGCTGTCAGCTTAGAGAAAGGAAAATGTGCCATAATCCACGAGTCTCCACCCAGTAGAGCCTTTGGCTGCGCGGCGCCTTGGCTCGGAGACCCCTAGAACATGGACAGACAGCACAGCACTACAACTTGGGTTTTTTTTGCTTCACGCAGCCTCGGCTCCATCCCCGTGCTGCTGTCTATCGAGCATCCTGCCATCAAGCCGAGCCCGAGGTGGTGCCAGAGGTGGTGCCCGAGGCGGTGCCCGCGTTGTTGCCCGTGGTGTTGCCTGAGGCCAGTTGCTGTAGCTGGGCCACAATCGTATCGTTCAGCGGCTGGTTGACGAGCAGAGACGTCCGGTTGAGTAGTAGGACGTCATTGGCGTTGGGCGTTGCGTTGAGGTAGATATCGACGATCAGCATCGGGCGTGGGTGAACCTCGCCGTCTTCTTCTGCTCGGGATCGCTGCACGCATTGTCCGTGAAAAACATGGGCTTCCGGTGCGGGTACGCGGAGGAGCTCCACTGGTATCTGCTCAACTTCGGGGCCGTCATGGGGGAGTGCTTCGTGCTGTGGTTGGCGGAGGGACGCGTCCCCCGGGGCAGAGCCAGCGCGAGAGCGTATCGAGCGGTCGGGTACTTCTGGGTCTTTTCTTTCCAGTTCTGGTCTCTCCCGTACCTATACTTCCCCAAGGCGCTCTGCTTCCCATTGCAGAGATAGCAGATCATCCGAGACAAACCGCGGGAACTGGCTTCCGCACCGGTGGTTGTTACCATAATCTACTCGTTATCGCGCGTGTAAAGTTCCATGGTGACACGAGCTTTGCATGCTCTCTGATGGCACCCAGTTCTTACAGCACTAGTGACTTAAAACACTGCACATTACCAGAATGAGGCCCAGCAGGTCTCCCGGCCAATGGGAGCGAAGCCGAAATGATATGCTTAAGGTAAGGTAACGTACCTAAAGGTACTTAGTGTTGCTGACGCCATACAGCCCGTCCTAGGACCGGTAGTGCGCGCTTCCCTCCTCGGCTCTTGCATCCCATCTCTCTACGCTGCTAGGTTACCCGTCTTTGTATCATTCATTCCCCGCTATCAGTTCATGCGCTCCGGAGATAGCCCAGCCGTCTTACGTCAGACTGGGAAAGGGCCGCACGCGATGGGGACTTTCGGCCATGAAACGGAGATGTTCATGGACCGGGTCGCCCCAGTATAGATTGGAAGAGTGTCCTCCGATTCGTCTCTGAAACCACTCGGTGGAGCGGATGACCGAGGACGAGGGGCGCGGCCAGATGGACACCCGCTCTACTTCGGACCCTCCCGCCATGAGCGTGGTCCCGCCATACATGTGTGAGAGGAGATACGGGGTCATTGTGAAGAGTTCAACGGCGGCACGGGCATTGAGTGGAAGGGGAGCATAGGCGTCTACGCCGGTGCGAAGCCGGGGCCTGGACGGGAGGTTCGGACTCGGGGCGGGTGCCTTTTCCCCGGACGACTCCGGCCAAGCAATGCTTGGCCGGGTGGATATCTCTAGGCATCACCAAAGTCCTTGCGAAGGATGTAGCATCGCTTACCACCAGGGCCACGTACGTGAGGTTTCAGCACCAACACGTCCAACGCCCTGGTCATCGGAAAGGTGCCCATGGACCCGGACTGCAGAGGTAGACCATGGCAGATACGCTCCTCGGTGTCTTGAGCCCGAGGCAATTGTTCCGGGCGGGGACAAGGACATGGCCATGAGAGGTTTGTACGAGGTGGTGGTAGTGGGCAAAGAAGTCGGGGAACACAGCAGGGGACTCTGCCGAACCGCACGGCGGGACACTTGGCGTTCACCGGCAAGACGCAGTCAGGGGCGTAAGCCATGGTCGCCGTGGGCACCGCGTTGGGGGAAACGGTCAGATCATGTCGCATCTGAAGAACAGGCCGGCCCAGTCCCCAGCGCATGGTCTCTTGGACGCCGTATCCGAATACTAAGCATCTTGCGCTGGTAATATAACCGCGTCTATAGAACGAAAGAGTTGGAGACACAAGATGGCAAATAATACTGCAGTTTCAGAATATGTGATATAATATATGATATAATATATACTATATGTACTGTATGCACCGTAGCAGTCTGTAGGTAGGTGAATATGGGAAAGGGCAAGAGGGGTATCTTGAATATATTTAAGTATCAGGCGCTACACCCGACCAGAGAGGGGCTTATCTCCATAATCTATAACTTCTTGATGGATGAAAAGACGGGTATAATTTTTTGGAGTGGGATGGCGGACGGATATCGAAAACTTGATTGGAGATTTGCATGGTCGGGAAGAATCACCCCATCGGTGTAGCTAACAAGGGTAGCAAGACGGGCGGCGAGGGCGGGTACGGGTACCTAGACTTAGCAAGTCAAAGTAGTAGGGTACAGTAGTAAGGTACGGAGTTACAGTAGCTTGACAAGCTTGAGTAAGGGACCCAAGGGACCCAAGGGACCTTAGGTAAGGTAACCTACAGTAGTAGCTCCCTAGCACGCCTAATAAGTACTGTACTACGTACGCACGATACAGTAGGCAGCTCGGGGAAAGGAAGCTACTGTAGCTAAACCTTACCCGCAGCGACAAGGTAGGTACAGCCCCTCTAGCGAAATGAACCGGGCTTGCCTGGACCGCTGCGTGCCTTGTTCCTTCCCTTGCTTGGAGTTTCCCCGGCAGCTTTTGGCAAGGGTTCACACCGTCCTTTTGGGGGGGAAGGAGCGATGCTTTCGATTTCCAGGGAGCGGAACTTACCATTTGTCAATGCGAGCTACTGTAGCACGGACATTCTCTGTAAAATTTCTTCAATTCAGCTCAAGACAATGGCACACACACACGACACACACACACACAAATCGAACAAGAGACAAAACAATAACGTAAGACCCATCTCAGGCAAGAAACAATGGCGGTCGAATCGGATGGGACTCCATTGGGATTACGGAGCCGAGATGGTACTGTGGCGCAAGTATCCTTGTCTCGACGTGCGCTAGACTCGTCAACTCAGCGGCCAACCGAGACCTGAACAGCGTCGGCTTGCTTCCGCGTGTCACACACAAAGAGGGTCATGGTCCGGGATCCGCAAGCGAAAAACGATATAAGACACAAGAACGGTGAGAAGAAAAGTGACGAGAGAAAGGGAAAACATGGGGGGGGCACTGGGGAGAAACCGTGAGAGCAGAGAAGGTCCAACAAAAAAGAAAACAGAAGAAAAGAAAGGAAGAGAGAGAAAAAAAAAAAAAAACAGACAGAGAGGGGTCGCGGGCTGAGGAGGGCATTCCGACTGGGGCATTTCTCGGCCCCCCCAGTATGCAACCTTCAAATTTCCAAAGAGGATATCGAGTTGGGGGTGGGCGGGCGAGCGGGGGGGCCATCATCATTGCTTCTCCTGGCATGGTTGACCGAGTATCCCCTTGTTGGCTGAGAAGGTTCCCTTGGCTGTTCTGGAGAAAATGGAGGGATGGGGGGATGATGGGGTCTGGTCTTGACTGTTCCCTCTCTCGCGCGCTGCATTTGTTCCCATCTGCGTGCGGACCGCGGACCACCACGACTGAGGCCTTCTCCCCCCCTTCTTCTTCGTCTCCCCCTCCTCCTCCTCCCCCGCCGCGGGACTGTTGGTTGTCCACTGCACAAACTTGAACCAGGCAAGCTCACCCCAAAGGGGATCATACCACTTTCAGTCGAGGTTGGGGGGAAAACGGCGGGGGGCATGGCTGAAGTGAGTAATTATCTGCAGGGATAAGTCGTCCCGAATTTGTGGGCACAGTCCGTGGGCCGGTGTGCCCTTGCTCGAGCCTTGATGAGCGCGCAGGCACGGCAGGGTGTGCTATATCAGGGACGATCTAAGAAGCCACCACGCCGTTTGGGGACGAAGTTGCAGATGTACTTCACACATCCGTCCCTCCGTTCGGTCCAGTCACACGACCTGACAAAGGCCCTTGTGTCGCCCGCCCCCCGGGGCAGACATCCGGCGTAGCGTCCTCTGCTTGATCTTGCATGAGGAGCAAGGCAGAGAAGCTTGTCGATAGGCCCAGTAGCCTCTCGACACATGTTGGGCTGCTGCCGGATTTGGTACCATGCGCGCAGGCGGCACCAACCTCGTCGCCATTCGTCGGTCCGGAGCGAGACGAGGCACTTCTGTCCACATTTTCTCGACCCTCGCCAGGCCCCAGGCCCCAGGTCGCCTGGACGAGGTGGAGGGCGAGCGCGAGAACCTGCCTGGATGGCTCGCCTGGGAATAAGAAGAGGCTATCCATCCTGCCTGTCATATTTTCGGCAAAATTAGCGAACCATACAAACCTCGCTCGCTCACACACGTACCTCCGTACATCTCAGTTCTCACTTTCACTCTCGGGGGGTGGGCAGTCGAACGGCGGGCCCGGCTCCTATCTCTTCGAGAAGTACCTAGAGCCTAGAGGTCGCAACCGTGGCATCCCATTCCTGAGGTGGTAGGTCTATGCTTTTCGGTGACTTGGGTTCTCTCTGGTCACCACCCCCCCTCCCCCCCAAGGAAAAAAAAAACAAATATGAAGGAGCCGTCAGCCCGGGTGTCCAGCTCACCGTCTTCATAGTCTCGAACGTCGGCTGTCGGAAAACCTCTTGTTTTTTCTTCTTGTTGTTGTTCTTCTTCTTTCCTGCGGTCCTTCTGCGTTCACATCCCCTTGCCCCCTCCTTCGGCTCATAAGGAAGGCCAGAACAAGGGAATTTTAATGAGACGGGGAGACGGCCTTCTCCAGCGCGAATCTTGTCTCAACTGTCTTGGAGGCGGACCACCACAAGAGTGAACACGCCGGGGCAACCCGTTCTCGTTTTTTTCTTGGCCCAGCAAATGTATTTTCCTTTTTCCGGAGAGACACATGTCCCAAATTCCATCGGGATACGGCACCGAGATCCCTTATAGACCATCTTCCTACCATCTCGCGTCTCTCTCGTCTTCTCGTTGTTCTCTTGGTCCAGGCGAACAGAGCATCTCCATTCCGGCCCCGTACCGTCTTCCGGCCCCGACCGAGACCATGGACACCAGCAGCCACCCCACCGCCTCGTCCTCGTCGATGGGGCCTTTCTCCTTCCCCGCCGGCAACGACGACTTTCGAGCAGCCAGAGACCGCTGCGCAAGGGCATGCCGCGCTTTTAACGACACGCACGAGGATGCAGCACCCGCCGAGCGTGCCAGCCGTTGGCTTGAGTAAGTTGTTCACACCCACTCACTTCACCCCTCAACCCCCCCGCTTCTCTCCCTCCCTCCCTCTCTGTCTCTCGCCCCCTCCCCCTCCCTCGTCGCCTAGGGAAAGGCGAAACGAGGGCGT
>FSZZ01000141.1_pt1 | contig 11656 bp, 10 predicted proteins | sample 1638981 | NCBI WGS metagenome assembly FSZZ01 (sample SAMEA3914812, study PRJEB12502) | metagenome | biome: forest; material: soil | place: Canada | collected 2011-07-07 | depth 0.1 m | reverse complement strand
TGAGCGTGGCTGCGATTTGCTTGTTGCCACCCCCGGACGATTGGTCGATCTCATAGAGCGAGGTCGCATCTCGCTGTGCAACATCAAGTACCTGGTCCTTGACGAGGCTGATCGTATGCTTGACATGGGTTTCGAGCCCCAGATCCGCCGCATTGTCGAGGGCGAGGATATGCCTGGCGTCCAGAACCGCCAGACTCTCATGTTCTCGGCCACCTTCCCCCGCGACATCCAGATGCTCGCCAGGGATTTCCTCAAGGACTACGTCTTCCTCTCCGTTGGCCGTGTAGGCTCCACTTCCGAGAACATCACTCAGAAGGTTGAGTACGTCGAGGACGTCGACAAGCGATCTGTCCTCCTCGACATCCTTCACACCCACGGTGCCGGTCTCACTCTGATCTTCGTTGAGACCAAGCGCATGGCCGACTCCTTGTCGGACTTCTTGATTAACCAGAACTTCCCGGCCACCTCGATCCACGGTGACCGTACCCAGCGCGAGCGTGAGCGCGCTCTGGAGATGTTCCGCAACGGCCGCTGCCCCATCCTGGTCGCTACCGCTGTTGCCGCTCGTGGTCTTGATATTCCCAACGTCACCCACGTCGTCAACTACGACTTGCCCACTGACATTGATGATTACGTTCACCGTATCGGTCGTACCGGTCGTGCCGGAAACACTGGTCTTTCCACCGCCTTCTTCAACCGTGGCAACCGCGGCGTTGTCCGCGAGCTCATTGACCTCCTCAAGGAGGCCAACCAGGAAGTTCCCAGCTTCCTCGAGACCATTGCACGCGAGTCCTCGTTCGGTGGCGGCGGCCGAGGTGGCCGCGGAGGTGGTGGCCGTGGCCGCGGACGCGGCGCGACCAGTGATTATCGCAAGTACGGCGGCGGTGGCGGCGGCGGCGGCGGCGGTTTCGGAGGTGGTTTCGGCGGACCCCCTCCTAACTCGAGCTTCGGCGGCGGCAGCGGCGGCGGCTACGGTGGCCCTCCCCCTAACCCCAGCTATGGCGGCGGCGGCGGTAGCGGTGGTTACAGCGGAGGCGGCGGCGGCGGTGGCGGCTATGGCGGTGGTAGCTATGGCAACCCTGGCGGTGCCGGCGGTCAGTCTTGGTGGTAAACCACTCGATCCACCTCGCCGCCATCACCGTCTCTTGGACGGCGTTCAGGATCGACGGTCGCCCTTTGTGTTTTAATCCTTAACTTTTTTCATTTTCCCGCGCATTTTCCTTTTATTTTCGTCAAAGGACTATTCGATTTTCAGCTCGCAGTCGGAACTCGTTAACGCGGCTGGCATGACCCTCTTGATCGGCAAGGGCAGGATCGGCTTCGACGGCGCGCTCAAGGCTGCTCCACGATAGACTGCATTTGCTTTGTTTCCCTACAAGAAAAAAACCAGAAGATCCCGACCTTGATACCCATAGACCGCCAAGCTTGGGAGAAGCTCGACGGCATGGATTGCATAGACGTGCATTTCTCGCACCAATTTGCAATCCCGGATGGTTCGATCTAATATCTGGATCTGGGTCAATCCCTAACGACGGTCATGTTTACGCTCCGCTCTCCTCTCCTGGGAGGAGCATGTTGCGTTTCATATAGAGCATCGGGGTCATGCATCGCCGCAAGCTTTTTTCGCCTGCATATTACATCAACTCATAGACAAAAGTGGATTTCTCGGTTCTCTGGTCGGCATCTCGTCAGCTTGCTTGACGCTCTTCACCACGGACGATGGAGCCTTCATCATAGAGAGAAGGAAGGAGATTGCACATAGACTGGTAATTTTTTTCTGGCAGTTGAACGCATGAGAGGCGGTGGAGCACATCACGAGAGAGCATGATACCCTTTTTTTTCTCCCGAGAGGAGAATCTGATATGGCCGAGAGGGGTTTCTTCTCTTGTTTTCGGCTGGCTCTCATAACGGCACAGGGAAAAGAACCAGAGGGCGCTCTGCGTTTGACAGAAACGGGCAGTGGCAGACGGACCTGCTCATCTGGCTGTGGCTTTTGCAGGGGAAACGGACAGCGGCTGCTGTCCCTGGTGCCGACGTGGCGGAGACGACAGTCTTACTGAGAATACTCACGAATAAAAAACAGTTGCTTGTTACCCTGACTCTGTGCATGTGCGATCCAGTGATATTTCCTTGGCTGCATTGAAGACTACTATCGATTCACATCATGTGCTTCGGGTTCCTGGTCTCTGAGCGGCCCAGTGCTCGCTCACCTTGTTAAAACGTAGGTCTAGTCTAACATTGCTCTCCCTCCTGACCCCTGAGTGTGAGACGCCTCATGCATTCAAGCAGCGCTTTGCCTCCCCAATAACATAGGTCACCGGTCGCCAATGGCCAAGACTCAGTGGATACATCGGCCGTTCAACGCTCCAATGCAAAATCTGTGGCACGGAGTTATTCGGTACGTACCATGACTTGGACATGTTCTTCAACAGCGAAGAGATCAAGCATGCTCAAAGCATTGTTGGTTAAACTATCATGATATTTGCAGCCATCTATTTCGATCTTCTGGCGGTTGAACAAGTCTTCAAGGACTACCTCCCATCGTTGCTGCCTATGTGTTCAGATTAAGCCCGACGACGCAAAGATGCTTCACCAGGATCGTCATGTCATGTAGAGAGTGGGTTTGGTCGTACTGTAGGAGCGATATCTCGCCATGAGTAGCCTTCGCGCGTTACCTCGGCTTAGGCCCTCCGTCAAGCTTTGCGTTCGCAGGTCACGTATCTTTCGAAACCTCCCAAGGCAAACCCCCTCGGCTTCCAAGGGCCGTAATAGGTTAACGCCACATATCTATAAAACCTTGCATCAAGTGCAACTTTGCGATTCTCCTCTCATGACATCAAGTCTTCCAAAATGGCTTCTAGATCCTCCTTCCGGAAAGGAAGGCTAAGAAGCTCGGTACCGATGGCATCCTGCCTGCTTGTAATGATTTGGTGGTCATGGAACCTGGGACGGGTTAGCCTCGGCCATCAAGCCAGTTCTTGGTTGGAAGGTAGGAAGAAAGAAACCCAGTGGTTCGAAGGAAGACGTACTCTTTTAGTAGCAGCCTGTACGCCATTTCCGAGCTGCAGATAAACTCCTCGACCGCCTTGTTATACAGGATTCGATACTCGATTCCAGGGCTCTCGCCCGCCGCGAGAGCCTCCCCTCCTTCGTCCTCCATCGCAACCAGGACTTCGCCCACGAGCAGGCGGAACAGATTCCGTGCATTTTCGGGTAAACTACGCAGGACGAATACTACGCCGTCCTTGCCGCCGACGCGCCGGGCTTTGCGTCCGACCAGCTCGTGCACCTCGTCGACGACGTCTATCTCGGCGTTATATGGTGCAAATGTCGTGCAATCGTGGAAGACAAAGTTGAACGCGGCTCGGAGACCGCTGTCCCAGAGCAGTGCAAAATCCGGGGTATCGACGGAGCATACCAGTCGGACCTTGGGGTGCGCTGCGAGTTGTGCGAGGATCGACTGGATTCCAGACTTGCGCAAAGGCAAAGCGTCGATGCAGTGGATGACGAGGGTGACGGACCCGTGATGGGCTGAGAGCTTTGCTAGCACGTCCTGCACCATGGTAATAGGGGTCCCAGCAGGAAGCTTATACGAGGGTTCGATCGCCTTGCCGACGGCGGAGAGAATCTCGCGGGTGGTGGTGTTGCGAAGATAGCCGTTCACCATTACGATCTGGTTCGATCGGTGGTCTTTGGTCTTGTGGAAAATGTGCGTTGCGAATTTCTTCAGGAGAGGCCGCTTGGATCCATATCCGTACAGGCAGACGCTGAAGTCTTGGGATAATTCGAAGAGCCACTGCGGGAAGGAATCGATGTGGAGAGTCTCGAGATACTGCACATCCTCGGCATGGCGATCCTTCCACCGCGGCAGCAATGTGAAGTATTCCTCGTGAGTGAGCAGATCTAAAGATCCCAAGGTATTGGCTGATGTCTTGTTCGCAAGCCCTGTCTTATTCTGAAAAAAGTATCGCTCGTGGGGAGGCAAGTCCGTAGGTGGCGTAGGGGATCTCTTTCGTGTCGAAGCTCGTCTCTTCCTCCCTCTTGGTGTTGCCGAGGGTGTCGCTGTGGCCTCCGCATCCATACCCTCTCCATCTTCATCGACATCATTGTCCTCGTCATCCTCGCTAGACTCGTATATCTCTCGCACGATGTCCTCCTCGCCGGCCTCCTCGTCGCTCGATGCACCCCCCACCACTTGGTCGATCAAAGCTCGGGCACTCTTTCGCCTGGCCGACCTATCTGCGCCGTTCCGTCTCCTCGGAGTATCAATCCCATTGATACCCTTGAGATGCACGGGCGTCTGGACCACATTCTTCTTTCGATTGTTGGAAGGGGTAGTGGTAAGATTGAACGCTGGGCTGGCTGTTTTCGCAGCTGGTGATTTGGGAGGACGACCGCGCTTTCGTTTGAGAGGTGTTTGTGCCGGCTCAGCGGCGTCGGATCCGTCGGAGAAGTCATAGAGAGACCGCCCTGAAGCGTTTATGACTGAGCCGTCGGCAGCAGACGAGCGGGCAGTATCGCCTTGGAGTCCATCGCTTTCTTCGTCAACTTCGATGTTCCGGTGGGTTGAAGATCGATTTGGCCTTCCCGGAGACTTTGATCCTGTATACTTGAGACGGGCCATCCGGAGATCTTATGCCAGCTTCCAATTGAGACGGTTGGGAGACGCCATCACCTTGAACATTTCTACTGCAGGTCGTTAAAATGGGTCGCATTTGCTCGACGCGGTTCAATCTTGGAAGACGCGACGACAGCCGAGCTCTTAAGGGTTAGGGTTAACCCTGTCGCACTCTATCACGGATGTTCGGTACTCAGTGCAGAGACTGTCTACTTCTGATAAGTGGCAAGATAATTAATACCCAAGTTGAATTTCCTTTCTCATCGTCCTTGGTTGCAAGGCTCGAAGATGACTCGGGCGGCGCAAGACACATTTGGTATGCAAAGTAATAGTGGTATTGTCTTCTCTAAGAGGAACAATCTCTATAGCTAAATGCAGCTAACAAAATCGGCCGGCTATTGCTCTATTTCATGGGCACTCATTTTTGGCATGTGATCTCTTTTGTCTTCCAAGGGTTTGTAGGTGATTCCCTAAGCTTCTTGCTTGGGTTATTCTCTCGCTCGTGAACTCTTCCAGTTCTAATAACGGTATTCGCTAGCCTGGCTAACGAAAAGCTCGTCATCGTCGTTCGTGCTATCCTGAGCAGTGCCATATCCTTCTCCGTCATTGAGAATCGAGTTGATAGAGAACTGCGTCTTCTTCGAGGTAGCATCAATCCGACGCCGCATACCTGGCAGCTCGGGGAGATTGGATGCCTCAGCCAGTACACCCAACGGAGAAGCCGTATTGTTCTGGCCAGAACTGTGTGCAATCACCCCTGAGAAAGCTGTATTATCAGGTGTTGCGTAATCCAGAGGACCTAGACCCGAACCCGCGGCCGAAACTGAGTCGACAGAAGGGTTCTTGACACCATGATGGGATCCAGAGGCTGTGGTACCAAACCGATGGTTCATAGCTTGGTCTCCAAGCTCGAAAATGGCATTGTTGTTCTTCGTAGTGGTAGCAGTAGTAGCCTTAACGGCCGTCTTCCGCCGCTTGGCAATTTCGTTGCGACGGCCACGCTTGAGCCGGCCGTTCAGATCTGATTCGATACAGTCTGTTTCGTAGATTAGGTCAGTGGGCACTGCTGAGTGACGGCGCGGAAACGTGAACATACTCTCTAAGTAACGCTGGACGAACTGTCGTGCATTCGGTGAGAACCTCTTGCGATTCGCGTTCTGGAAAAAGTGCTCGACTAATTCCAGTATTAGTTCTTGCTTCCCATCTGGATAGGAGGAAAGGACGCATGTCTAAACCCAGCAGAGGGAAAGGGGAAAAGATATCAGGAGAAGCGACGCTTAAGAGAAAAGAAAAGATTAGAACTCACAGAGGCTCAATCCAGTGTATTTGCGGCGAGCGTTAGGGCCGCAGCTCTTCTGCATCATCTCAGCGCAGACGTCCCAGTCATAGCCTTGCTGAGAGCGATACACTCCAATCCGCTTCGGCGATTTAGGGATGACCTCCTCCCAGTAGATCCTCTCCTCCTCCAAGCTCCAGACCCTGTTTACCATGGTGCCTTTGGAGATCTAGAGTGTGGTAGACCGATCCGAAATTCGCCGAGACAGTAGGGTCGAACAAAAATGGTTGTTATATTTGGCAAGCTGTGGAATGGTCTTGATGTCCTAGACCAACAACCCGCAGTCTTCTTTGCGAACTCAGTGTTAAGGGGGGCTTGGGAATGACTATAATCCTAGACGGTAGAGCCAGGTGTGCCACGGGAGAGGAGAAAGCCCTCTAAGACGACGTGATTTATAAGAGGAGTTTCAATTTAAGCAATGCCCGAGGAAGGCCGGGAAGTTGTAGGATGAAGAGATGCCCACCGAAAACAAAAAACAGGGGAATAAGATGAGGAGATAAAGAGGTGATACGTAGGAGGAAAGAATATGTGGTTGGCATAAATACAGCCAGGTGGTAACGCGGTGATTCATTCGCAAGATACATGTGGTTCATACACCAAGGCGTATGAGGCGATGACTCGCTCTCTCCTGGCCATTACCGGCAAGTGGGAAGATCAGACGAATGGGGAATGAGTTGTGCCTGCCTGTTGAGAACCAGATACTTGCCTCAATACGATACAAACGAAATCGAGTGACCCTAATTTACATACCTATCTACCTAGTCCTACAACGGACGCCGCCCAAGAAACATATGTCATAGCCAGTGGGCTGGTGAGTATGGGCGACCACTCGCGTGTGTGTTCGCGCCTCTTCTATCTTCGAACCCGAATAATCACCTTCGAACAGGACTTGAAGTAGAGTGACAATATAACTCTGCTCGCAGCAAGCCTGAAGGTCGTGAACGCGCTACTTGATGCTGCAAGTGTTAAGATCGCAGATTCTGCTACTCAAAAGGAGATGATGGGTCAGATGCTAAATATCCACGGGAGTGCAGATAGCTTTCCAATCGTCTCTCCATTCTCGAGAACTTTGAATCGTTAGCCGGTTGTCATTCCAACACCATCAGCAAACATTTCGTCTTACTATGCTCTTTTCATGCAGAGGCACCACGCCATCCTTCACCCATACACCCCAGCTGCCCAAGGAATTGGCCAACATCATGTCGGTGCTTAGTCGATCCCCGACAACAGCGATCTGGCTTGGATTGGTGACGCCAGTTTCAGGGTGGGCACGGAAGTACGACATGATCTCATCAGCACAGCCAGGCTTTTTGACACGATGAGAGAGAACCGTGACGCCGGTGGCCTTCTCGACTTCTTCAGCGAGCTTGCGAGACGAGTCGTAGCTCAAGGCACCCGCAGTATTGGAGACGATCAATAGCCGACGACCTGGGTAGGCCGCTCTCAGCTCCTCGAATCGTTGCTACAGTCAACTGTTCAGCCGGAAATGATCATGCAACGTGTGGAATACACCACTCTACCTTGTATGCATCGAATACTTCATTTCGCTCTGGGTAGGCGAAGCAATCATCTTTGTCGAGCACTACTGCTCTGATGTTCGGCTTGCGATCTCCCTTCTCGAAGGCTTTCTCTAAAGGGACTGGTAAATCATTGAACGTCGCGACTGTCGCATGCGGAAGACATAATGACGGGTTGGCGATAAGTCTAAAGACGTTCAGAGACGCCGAAAGATTGAGATTCATCTCATTAGCTGGGGTATATCCCCATCCAAGGGGACTTTGTTGATTCAGTGGATCGATTAGGAAAGGTTGCAAGAGATGAAGATGGCAAAAAGCTGTGGTGGAAACCATAGGAGCTATCTCAACTGCTTAACCCAAATGAGAATCCACTTCGTCCCCCAACTAGCCCGTTATTCTTAGGCCAGATTGAACATCTTGCCAAACTAGAAATCTAAAAGTAAGAGTCAGGCAAGATCTTTCCTTTTTACTTTCCTTCGCTTGATAATAATATATTTCTTTTTTCTTATTCCTGGCACTATCTCGAAATGGTTGCTGTCAACTTCGAGATCCCCGTGTTCGGGCCCGACTCGGTGGGGGTCGCTGTAGCACAGGGGGCTACACGGCTTGAACTGAACAATGTCGGATCCTACGTGCTCGGGGGGACAACACCGACAATCGCCGAGTTGACGTCTGTCATGAAATATTTGGCGGATCATAACGACCATGTTGTTGTGCGAGCCATGATTCGGCCGCGCGGGCCACCTCCTGCTCCGGAACCCGACTTCTTATACTCCAAGGAGGAGTTTGACGAAATGCGCCAGGCTATTATTCAGTTCAAGCAGTCCGGCCAGCTTAGGGAAGAGAAAGGCGATGGATTTGTATTTGGAGTCTTGGGGTTGGCCGGACCGGAGCGCCAAGGAAGTCGCTTGGTCGTCGATGTCGAGCGCAACGCCGAGCTGGTACGCCTCGCCTCACCTTTCAAGTGCGTCTTCCATCGCGCATTTGACGATATTATCGGCAGCGCAGAATCGGATGTTCGAACAGTAGCGTGGAAGCAGGCGCTATCAGAGGTGCTTGAATGTGGGTTCGATGGCATTCTCACGTCCGGAGGGCCAGGAAACGCCCCGAACAATGTCGACACAGTCAAGGCAGTCGTTGCCGAGGCGCGAGAAGGGCCGGAGATTGTTGTCGGTGGCGGAGTACGAAGCACCAATGTGAAGCAACTCGCCGCCGCCGTTGCCACGGGGCATGATGGGATCTCCCGGATATGGTTCCATTCCTCATGCTTGGTATCCGGACAGGGGAGCGAGGCTGTTAATGGCGAGGAGGTACATAAAATCGTCCAGGAGTTAAGTGCGGTATAAAAATAGATGCAGTTAACTGTTGCGGCCAAAGAGGCCAAAGGCAACATTTAGAAGCATGGTACTGTACTGTCTTGTCTTTAAAAGAGAGATACCCGGCAGGTCACGAGCAAGTCCCAAAGTGGTTCTACAAATGCCATGTGAGGCAACATGCTGCACCTACATAAGCTCTCGACCATATCATATGTAGCTGCGAGCTTAGATGTTTCTCCGGCGTTCATGCAACTTCAGACTTCAGTGATCACTGGCCTAGAGTGATGGCTCGTGGATTGACGAAAAAGGACTGTCTCGAAGGAAGATACTTCACAGATAGGCTTCGGGCTGCATAGAATGTATCTCTTCGGCTAGTTCGATACGCCCAGGGACCAAAGTCCAGGTGATTTGAAGCATTCACGCATGCCAACATAGACTATGGATAGAAGAACACCCCTCCAGGTTGCACAGGAAGCGAGTATCTCAAGTTGGTACATTTCTTCAGATACACTTTGACAGCGACTACAAGCTCACTCGTACTATGGAAAACTCTGGTTAAGATATGTGTCGAGAGCCTTGTTCGATAAGGTGAGAGTTGCCATAGAGGGAGTCCATGGGCACGATGTGAAAAGTACCGAGCATTTCTATACTGCCCTGAGGCCTATGATGTTTATTTTCTTCCGCCCTCTTCATAACTCGCCCCAAACACCCTCAAGACCATCCATGTCCGCAATCTATACCCAAGCATCATGTGATACCGCAATTGAGTATGATCGAAAGTGGGCTTTCTTATAACAAAACCCCAGCATTTCGATCTCCGCTAACTGGAAACCGTCGTGGATGCTAATTTGCTATTTAAAAGCTGACGGGTACCCTAAGCGTGCCTAAGGTATGGCAGTATGCTCGAGTTTGCAACCTACAGTAGGTAAAATACCTTAGCTTCTCCTGGTAGCTAATCGACATGAACTAGCAGCGTTTTGACAAGTCGTCCAATGTGAGAAGCTTTTGAGGCTCAGAGGGTTTAATGGCATATCCCTGCTCATATTAAACTTCAGCACCTTCCTCGGCTCCACAGTGGGGGAGGTGGGGTTCAAATGCCGCTGTGAGAGACTGACAGCAGGGTTCCGGCCAACATGATCCCCCTCAGCTTAGATAGCGAGTGAGATGTTCTTGAAATCCCCGTGCCATTGTCCAAAATCCAAGTGGTCTTGGTTGAGCGCGGTCTGTTGAATCGATCGGCCCTACTGCCCTATTCCCATATCTACACTGCGACATGCACGCGTAAAGTTACTTTTTCCATTGTTTACCAAGAAAGAATCCGTCACCATATTTGGGCATCTGTCGAATGCGTGACGACCCTAGTTGGAACTGGACTGGTACGAGTGGCCTGTTTTTCTTATCTTCCAACCCCAGAATTTGACTGGTCTTTCATTCCGCATATGCTTTCGCCGAGGCACACTGCTCTTACCGCAACGCAGCAGGTTTTACTGACTGTCTCAATCGAATTGCCTCAGATAGCTACGTTGCAGCATCCCGCCGGTTGACAATACAAAGGGTGCGCTCTCCTGCTACTCCACCATGGTACGGAACATCGTCGTCCTCGGCGGCAACTCCCACCCAACGTTCGTCGACAGCGTCTGCGAATTTCTCGGGATCCCACCCTCGGACCGGGTCTTGCAGAAGTTCTCGTGCGGCGAGTCGCGATGCGAAATAAAGGATAGCGTCCGTGGTAAGGATGTCTACATCATCCAGTCCTTCGGCTGCGGGACCGACGGGAACCGAGTCAACGATCACTTCATCGAGCTGTGCATTATGATCTCGGCCTGCAAGATCGGCTCCGCCAAGCGGGTCACTGCCGTGCTGCCGCTGTTTCCCTACAGTCGCCAACCTGATCTACCCTACAAGAAGACGGGCGGGCCGTTCTCCAAGGCGCCGAGCGAGTACGCCGTGGACAGTATGCCTGCGACCCCGGGACCTAACCTGCCCCGGACCCCCGGCCTGTCACACGGCGTAGATATCACAGAAATGATGGCGAAGGCTTCTTTCTTCCCCGGCCTGCAGCAGCAGCAGCCGAATAGCTTGGAGAAAGCCCGGCCCAGCACCTACACCACGCATGACTACGACAACCCATCTCTCGTCATGGCTTTTCAGTCAAAGCCAGGCTACAAACAATGGGTCGCACAAGCGGGGAATCTGGTTGCTGATCTTCTGACCTCCGCCGGGGCGAATCGTATATTGACCTGTGACCTGCACGAGAGCACTTACCAAGGGTTTTTTGATATTCCTGGTAGGTTTTTTGTGCAATCCGAAAGACTGTCTCGCTGTTGGCCTGTCTTAATGCGTCTTAATGCTGATGCCTCTTGTCTTAGTTGATAATCTCTACGGCCGCCCTCTTCTGCAGAGATACATTCAGTCGAACATCGAAAACTACAAGGACGCCGTGATTGTGAGCCCAGACGCAGGTGGTGCCAAGCGAGCGACGGTGATAGCAGACAGCCTCGGCATGCCATTCGCTCTCATCCACAAGGTAAGCATCGTAGCTCCACCTCTTCTGTTGATGAACACCTTTCTCACCTTTGATGCTTAGGAGCGTCGACCAACCAAGATTGCCCAGAGCCAGAAAGCCTCTATGATGCTCGTCGGCGATGTCGCCAATCGAGTTTGCGTTCTAGTGGACGATTTGGCCGATACCGCTGGCACCATTGTACGGGCGGCGAAGCTGCTGAAGAAGGAAGGTGCCACCAAAGTCTATGCACTTCTGACCCATGGGATATTCAGCGGCGACGCGATTGCGCGCATCAACGCCTCGGCCCTCGACAAGGTCTTGGTGACAAACACAGTGGCCCAGGACGAACACCGGGCGTTGTGT
>FSZZ01000145.1_pt1 | contig 11961 bp, 12 predicted proteins | sample 1638981 | NCBI WGS metagenome assembly FSZZ01 (sample SAMEA3914812, study PRJEB12502) | metagenome | biome: forest; material: soil | place: Canada | collected 2011-07-07 | depth 0.1 m | reverse complement strand
GGCGATCTCTTCGGCAATCTTGTCCGGGTGGATGTGATAGCCGTCCTCCTCGGACAGCGGGACGGGAATCGCGGCGAACTGCAAGGCAACGTGGTTAGTCTTCCGAACCAGCGGACTGTTTGGCACGGGCGGTACGGGAACCACCTACGTTCTTGAAGAGCGACAACATCTCATTGTATGCTGCTCGCTAGTCAGTCTCATGCGCTTCCGGACTATCAAACCAAGGGTACATTATGGATGGGCGGACCTGTGTAGTCGGGGATGAAGAAGCCGACGTAGGCATTGTTCAAGACAGCGGCGATGCGGATCAACCCGGCACGTCCACCGGGGACAATGGCGACGTTCTCCCAGGTGTACTGACTCGGCTTGTCCTTGCGGTGCATGTCGTTGTACAGGCGGGCCACGGCCTCTCTCAGGGGCTTGATACCGGCGGTTGGGCCATACTCGCGGCTGTTGACGCTGATGTCGATGGTCTGGGGCCGAGGGAAGCAGCCCTCGATATCGTCCTCGACCTGTATCAAGAGGCAATCGCATCAATAATCGCCACGAAATCGGTCGTGTGCGGAAGAGGAGGACCGCCAGTCACGTACCTCAGGGGCACCCTGACCCAGATTTGCCCACTTCTCGGGCTCTTCAAAGAAACCATATTCACCAGCACGCTCGCTGCACCAGACTACACCGGTCGAAGCACGGCTCGCATCGAGTCCGGCATGAGGTAGATGCCTACAAGCTCTCGTCAGCCACCCACTGCTACCTATGCGACACCCCGAGACAAGGGAGGTCCGGCGCCTTATCGTACCCTTCGTGAGCGGCGCGAAACTGTCGATGGATCTTGGAATTCGCCTCTGTGTTTCCAATCATTGGTCAGCGAGGGTTGCTCAGGATACTGCAGCTACGCCAGTGGTCTCCTCGCGGGAGGGGTAGGTGGGATCGGCGACGCAAAGGGAAGCTCGAGGAGAAGTCCTACCGTTCAAGCCGACTTCGCCCACAGAGAACCGACGAGCTGGCTTGGGCACGCCGGTGTTGCGATTAATGCTGAACTTGCGATTGCCCAGCATGGTGAGACTTTCCCGCTCGCTTGCGAGCTGGGAGGGGTAGACCTGGTGTGGAAGCGGAGGGGGGGAGGGGAAGAGGGGAAAAGAAACGTGCAGCTATTCCCAGATCTTGGCGCCAAGCTTGACCAGAGTCAAGACTGTGTGACACGTCGCAAAGGAGATGCACTTGGAGTTCGCGGAAGTGGTATCCTCCACGAGGTTCGACGGGTAGACTTGCAAGAATGCGAGCAGAGAAACAGACAAGAGGCAGCAGCTAAGAGAGGAGGAGGGGAGCAAGGAAGAAGAGGAAGAGGAAGAACAAGAGAGGAGAAGGCGGTCAATTTTTAACGGAGCGGCCTTAAGCTGGCTTGGGGGAGCGAGATAGCAAACTGCTGTGCTGAGGAGGGGCAGCGAAAATAAGGCACCCCGCAGCCCACCCCACGGTTTGCTGCCCTTCTTCCTCTCTGGCTGGTCTCTGGGTGGGCGATGTTGGGGCTGCTCCCGACTCGCAGATGGATCCTGCAGGTTTCATAGGTCTCACTCCCAAGCTGGGGGTCCATCTGGCGACAAGCCATGTCCCTGGCGCGACTCCATTGGCCTGAGCGGCCCTCGCTGAGGTATATCTCTGCGGCGGACGAAGTATGTGCCTATTGGGACCTATCTTGGAGGGCTGGAGCCGCGCTAGTTGCCGCATCCCCTGTAGTTGTCTTTTCTGATTCGGGCGGTGTGCCCACGCCGGCAGCTGGATCTGGCTCCCAATAGGATGCAGATGATTTCCCGTGGGTTGGGTTTTTATCTCTTTTCCTACTAGAGTACCCCTTGTACGCGTGTGCTGGCGACCATTTGGGGCATTATTGTCTTGGTCTGCTCTCCGGTTCTGAATAGGTAGTCTTTATGAAATCTCAGCCCGTTTAGAAGAGGGAGACTTCTGAGGGAACGTTCGCAGTCTCTTTCTCTCCCTTGACATCGGCTTTCTCTCTCTGCGTTTTACTATCGACTTGGAGGTCCCGTCCATCTTGAACGAATAGCACGACGTCATGCCCGTTTCGACGTCCAGGCCAGGATGCAACGCGGCTCCACAAATCACCACTGGGCAGAATTATAGGCGGAAGCGGGGTAGGTTGGAAACAAAGAAAAACCCCTCTGGGAAAGCAGGAAGAGACAACAGCAGCCCAACAGTGGGTAAGTGTTTCGAATCCTACATCCCCCAAAAAGAAAATGTAGAAAATAGAGGGAAAGAAGAAGAAAGAAAGAAAAAAGGCAGAGTAGAGACGAGACCAATACCACGCTTGGCACCCACAATCTATGACCCATGTGTCAATGCAGGCCGGCCAGGCTGTCACGGAGTCCCCGAGAATCCAATGAGGAATCTGCATCCCAGCACAATTGTACACTTGAACGGGGGGTCTGCTTTTCCCGATTTTAGCTATCACATCTCTCCGTGAGGTATTTTATTGTAGTTTCTTTCTTTGGCTGATAGTCGGTCAACCCATTCAGCAGAAGCAGTAGAGGGACCTAGCCATTGCCGGTATATCGCTGAGGGAATCTCCAGAACAAGTCACCGCGGTACGATAGGCGAGATCCGGTTGCAGCGGGATTGCATGGGGTTGTGGGGGATGCTACTCCGTACATGCAATACCTAAAACATGCAGTACCTGTGTCTTGCGTGGCAAGAATATTAATGTACGCACGCACGATTAACGGTGACAAGGTGAGTACCTCTCCGGATACCAGCTTGCAGTACGTAACCTGGTTGTGGTATGCATCGTCATCACAGTTGTCCCACGGCATGGGATAAAGAAGACTGCAGTACCGTGAGAGATTGCTCAAGCGGACTGGTTGCGTGTGTAAGTGTGCATATGTGTGCATGTATGTGCATGAGAGAAATAAGCACACGCACCATCGATCAATTGGAGTACTAGAGAAGGCTGCCCTAGAGGCAGAATATCCCTCACGCCACACGCTGGGATCTTATCCCTGGTGGAATCCAATGCTGCTACCGATGGGAATGGCTTCGACCTGGGTATATGTCCTGGTCGGGGAGTAAGGGAATGCAGGATTGAGAACCCCGGCGAAATTACAGGCTTAACCCATACCAAACCAAGCAAAGCCAAAATAAAATAAATCTTGCAACCAAACGAGTCAGCTGAAGCTCCATTTTGTCGGGCGGACAATCCCCTGGGCCTGACTGCTGGCAACGAACCACTTCTCGTGAAGCGAGGCAGGATAATTATCAACAGCATGGCGCTACATACACGAACACAAGATACTAATAATTGCTGTACGTCGGTAGAAAAATGGATTTTCTCGCCCTTTAGGGCTACCTTGTCGTTGCCCGCTACCACTACGAGGTTGGGCGGTCTAAGCTGGTTTCGTACCAGTAGAGGCGAACAATGCGTTCTCCATCAGACCCTCTCTAGTACCCAGACGAGAAGAATATGTGGGTTTGCTGCGACAACTGATGGAGTGCGTGGCAGTGTTTGCTGGCTCTCTCCGCAACGAATGGGCCCTCGTCTCCTATTTCTCGTGTTTAGTTTGCGCCGTTTACCTCTCTACGGTTTCCAAGGGAACCAAAGGAACATATGCTATATCGATCTTGTACAGGTTTCGGAGAGGGAGGGGGGGGGGGGTTCGTCGTAGATATCAGATTTAAATCCGTCCCGCTCGTCCTGCTAATCGGCAACACACAGGAAACATCCTGCCCTCTTCTTTGAGAGTGCTTCCATTACAACTATGATCCGGCGGCCAGTTGTATAAAGTAGGACAAACGGACAATCACACAGTAGATTAACCATAACCGTCTCTAATGCGCGGGTTTTATAATATAAGATGAGTTAAGCCCTGCGTCCAGATGTCTGGACCCTTTATGCAGGCGCAATAATGCCTTAGGCGACACGCAGCGAGGCGCAGCAGCGCCCATGCAATTCCCGGGGCCTCTCGATACGCACATTATCGGAAAGCCTGATAAGGCAGTATCGGATCGGGCCTATACTTAGCGGTGCCGCACACGGTTACCACACCACACAGCGAATACCCGGCCGTTTTTGGCTCCCGGTTACCCAGAATTGAACCCTAAGTGTATAGCTTCATCTCGTATGCGTGCGTTTTGAGCGAGACCGAAGAGAGTCAACACGGAGAAATCTCCCAAAAAAATGACAAGGCAGAGAGCCAGGAGGCACGAGGAACAAAAATAAGGCGAGGTCGGTGAACTTGATCTGCTGTGCTGGGCTATATCTCATACCGCGGGCAATGCAATGCAATATTGAAAGCCACACACGAGCGACGCATATTGATTTTGCCCGACTTGGGAGGTGACTTGCGGTCACGACTGTCCAGGCTGACGTGCTCGTGGAACAGGCAGATAGTCCACTGTGCAGTTGAACAGAATCTTGGACCCTTATTCACACATCTTGTCTTGCCTTTTGCCTCTGGGCCTTCTGTCGTACGACTTTTGTATGGCATCGGAGCATTAGATCTGCAATCCTGGTCGCAATAAACCGGGAGGGACAGACTAGAGATTTAAGGAAATGGAATAGTGTGATGCCCTGTTATCGAAACGGCTATGTGGTATGGCGAGAAGTCGGGAGAATATATTCAAACATAAGGGGCAGTCTTATGGAGGCAACAGATGACCGCAAGAGGAGGATGTCTCTGATAGTTACCTGTTCGATCTCGTCAACGGCACGGATTGGGAGTTTAGGGGAGCCCAACCCCTCTAGAGCTACACTTAGAGTGTCCTGGTAACTGACGTATGGGTTTCTTTTGTCGAATCATTTAATCATCTTGGTTAAGGAGAAAGTTGAGTGCCTGCTGGCCCTCAGATGCAGGGAAAAGGCATAGATTGCCCGCTCGCGAGCCAACATAGAGTTGGCTCGGAAAGACGAATGCATTGAATAAGCCCCAACGGAGCGCCAACCCAACAACACGAAAGGTGTGAAGGGAATGTGACGGTGTTATCTAAGCGGCAGCAACAGGCCGCTCCAGTGCCTATAGTGCCTTGCGGAAAAGTTGTTTTCCGTTTACAATTACCATCGCTCCCTACTACCTACGAGATCAAAGAGTGGCATCATAAATCCAGAATGGAGGAGAACGACATAGGGTTCGTCTTTGCCTACCGCTATAGACCTGGCGAGGGTAGACTCTTGCTGGAAAAATGCATCTCGGTCCTCCAGACAGAGCCAAGTCAAATGGACCCTGGCCAGATCAGAGAATACTTTGAGCCGGGCAGTTTCATCGAAGGCGTGGCTTTGCAGGAATATGCTACCACGACGGGCCTTGTTCCAATCGTCCACGCATTGCTTCTTGAGGGTGTCCATGCAAGATGGGTCTCCAGGACGTGCCTTGTCGCAAGCCCCTCCCTCTATCGAGATATTCAAAAAGCTGGCTGAGCTTGGCATGTCGTACGCCGGGGATGGACCTGCCATCATTGTGTAAGTAAGTTACCAACTGGGCTGTAAGGTCTGCTCCACGAACGCCCCGATGCTGACCTACCCCAAGTCGGGTCCTGGACTAGCCTGAGCTGGTAGACTTCTTGCGCGAGCAGGACGTCGACCTCCATTTTCCTCATGGCCTCCTACCCAGTGGAAGGATACCACGCCAACGACACTTGTGGCGGTCTTCGAGATATTCCACTCAGGGGCAGAGAATGGTTGGAGGAAACGCCTTTGGAATGAGCGAGAAAATGGGGGAATCTTGGAGTGCCTGGAGATGAGGATTGTGGAGGAAGATCAGGAAATCGCCTTCCTTCCTCTTCTTCATCCATGTTAGATTAGCCACAGATCATTTATGGGCCAGTTATATCGCATATTTGGTGCGAGGAGGAATATCCGTGGTCGGACGCGGTCAAGTACGAGGAGAGACTGATGGTGAGTTCGTGAATGATTCTCAATGGCTTGCTGGCTGGTAGTTGCATCTGAGAGGGTCGATGCGCCATCGAGACACGATGTCGGGCTCGACGGTTACTTGGATTCAACAAGCCGCGAGGGCGTACTTGTCAGAGATCGAGTATACGTTTATCAATCCACAGGATCAAACGCGTAAAATATGAGACAATCATCTTGGCGGCGATAGTAGGTAAACTTGCCCGCGATGCACTGCTCCATCGACATCGATTGTCCGGTCCCTGGGTCCCTTGCAGTTCCGTCTCTGCGACATCATCATCACCATCTTCGCCCACTACGTCATACATGTATTCAAATCGAATCGATCGAACTAGATATTCATTTGGGTAGTGCCATGGCTGATTGATGAACATCGCCCGGCAACGTGATGCGAACAGCTGGACACTGTATCCTACGTCTATACGACGTGATCGGACCAGTTGAAACGTAATTTCGAGCAAGGCAAACATCCAACCTGCCTCTTGAATGGCAGAATGGCCAATGGGTAGGTAACTCCAGCCAAGGTTTGCCTATGGCAGAGCCGGGGAGGCTGTGTTCGCCAATCGGGTCAGGTGGCGTAGCACGGCCACAGCCTCTCTGGTTGGCCAAGGAGCTTAAAACTCACTGTATGAAACTATGCTACAGTGGCTACTTACACGCGGAGATTGGGGCCAATGGGGAATGGTGGACCCATTCTTTTATAAGCCCCCAGCCCCCGTCCCACTCCGCAAGGCAGTTCTCATGGCTTCTAAAGCGTTGTGTCAATCGCCTCATCATTGTTTAGGAGGCAAAGTAAGGGGGTTAAAATATGTAGAGTGCGGTAACTGTATATTAATTCGATGCAACTTGCTCTTGCTTGTTGATTTTTTGTATCCAGCAAGATCAAGATATCAGACTAAGGCAGACATTGGACTCCTTACATTCCAGGCAACCTCATTGTTGGTCCTTTCCAGAGAACAATAGAACTGTGTTTGCAGCAAGAACTCGAAAGAAGCACAAACAATCGCATCACGGACCGTTTTGTGTTTGGAATCTAACACGGGTCACTCCTGCATCACTTTAAAGTTCGAGCAAAGGAAGAGCACGATAAAAGAACTTTTAGGCACAAAACCTCTTGTCCCCTCCTTCCGATTCAAAATGGCTTCAAATACACACACCCTCGTCTTGAGCCCCAGCTTTCATAACCACCAAACCCATCACGATCCATCCAGAATGAGTTCATTTTTCGGCAACATGCGGCAGAAGCTGAAGAAGGCTTCTTCTTTCAAGTCCAATACTGGTACGTACGAACCCGCGGAGCCCAAGGGCGAAGAGCAGCCCGAAAGCGAGGAGGAGGATTCACGGAGCGAGAAGACACTAAAGACTTCACCAGCTGATGATGCACCGCCGGCGTACTCGGAGATGCCTCCCGCGGAGCCGCGCGCGGCCGTCGCGGCTCCCTCTCCTTTCCCAGTAGCTTCCAACCTCGGCGTCCCCAGCGCGTATGCCGGTTCCATCGCGTCCTCGGCGCAGTCCCGCAGGGAAGTGCTCGAGAACATCGGGCAGCACGAGGACCAATACGCTTTCCTCACCACGTTCGACACCGTCTTCCTCATCGACGACAGCTACTCGATGGAGGGAGCCTCGTGGCGGGAGGTTAAGGAGCTCCTCGAACGCATCGCGCCGATCTGCACCAAGTACGACGAGGACGGCATTGACGTGTTCTTCCTGAACCACCGGAACGAAGCTGATCCGACGGGCGGCTATCGCAACATCACCAGCGCGTCCATGGTCAAGAACATCTTCCGGCGCGTCACCCCCCACGGTGGAACCCCCACCGGCCGGCGCATCCGCCAGATCCTCAAGCCGTACCTCCGCGACTACCGCCGGGAGATCGACAACGGTGCCGATGCCGACGAGACGGAGCTCAAACCCGTCAACATGATCGTCGTCACAGACGGCTGCGCGACGGACGACCCGGAGACCGACATCGCCGACATCGCGCGCCAGCTCGACGAGCTCCACGCGCCTGGCTACCAGGTCGGCCTCCAGTTCTTCCAGATCGGCACCATCGCCTCGGCCACCGCCTTCCTCGAGCACCTGGACGACAGCCTGTCCAAGCAGAAGCAGGTGCGCGACATCGTCGACACGGTGACCTGGGATGGCAAGAGCGCCGGTCGACCCGTCATGGATCCCGATACCATCCTCAAAACCGTCTTGGGCGCCGTCGTCGCACGCTTGGACAGGATGAAGCAGGCTGGACAGGGAAACAGGTACTAAAGAGCGGCAGCAGCTTCCAAGCAATGGACACGTCTTCCCTTCTTTCTCCTCTCAGCTACTACGCGGACCAAGGGCTTTCTCCTTTTTTTCTCAGGTCAGGACTCAGGAGTTTCGGCAACATTGGGTGGGTGGAACAATTGCCTCTTTATCGCTCCACGGCGAATCTCCTTAGTGTACTTTTATATCTCTTCTTCACTCGCTGTCGTGGTCCTTTCGTCCTTAGATTAACTCGGTAGAAGATGCAAAGGCGACTTGGAGGAAGATAGAAACGGGAATTAGATGCAAAGGAGAGGGGACAGAAAGAGCCGGCAACGGCTTGCCCCTCGAACCAGGATCCAGGTCGTGCAATGCATGTTTTCTTAGCAAATAAAAATGCATTTTAATTCTCCCCTATCCATATCATCGTATGAAACCGTGACGCGCACCTACTGGTCCTATTGGTGAAATAGTGATCATCTGTCTCCCGATTGATCTTTTGGGGCCAGTACCACCCCCAGCCTTGCCGACCCACGAGGTTGACCCACGCAGCCTTGCGTAGACTTACTTAGGCAGGGTGTGGTGTGGTCACTGTGGCGTAGCAGGAGCTGGATCAGCCTTGTTCTCGCCTCGTGTCGCCGCTTGCCGCCTTCGCTGCGTCGGGCAGAATCATGTCCACCAATCTGCTGCTTATCGCAGGTGAGTCTACCGAAACCACAGTTTCAGGTGGCGTGAATGGTCCCGCGGTTGGTCGGCCGACCCAGCCTCGATGGAGGCTCAACTCGAGCTTATTTGGAACTGTGAGGAACAAGAGGGGCTGGATTGCCTTGGTGCCCCAGGCGATATCTAATTACTGAAGAAGAAGCATAGTGCATAGGAAAATAGAGCGGCCGAGTCAAGATAGGATGTTGGGTGAGATGCCGGGTGACAGAGAAGGGGTATAGGGAGAGAGAGGAAAGAAAAGCAGCAAATTTAGAAGAGAGTGTTTACAACTCCGGATTCCCTTCCCGTAGGGGACGGAGCCGATCCAATCCCCGATTTTGGATACGTTTCTAAACCTGAAGCCCGATTCTTGCAGGTAAGTACTGACACAATCTAGCATGCTGGGTGAAGGTGCGCGCAGACGGGCCCAGGATAGAGGAAATGAACGCGCCGCCGAAGGGACCGCTCTGCGAGAGGAATCCGTTTGGAATGTTACCTGTTCAAAGACGATAAAACTGGGCTGGATTCCGTAGCTGTCTTGCCTCTCGCATCCACAGCACGAAGGTTCTGCACCTTTTGTGCTCCTAATTTAGCGCTGGCTGGTCTTGTTTACTACCCCTGAGCACTTATCGATTGTCGTGAAAAAGGTGCGGTGGAGACCAAGGCAACTCGATCACGCAATTTAGCCTATGCTGATGTGGGCGGCCGATCTGCGACACTGCGGCGATGGCGATTGCGTGATGCAGCTGGAGACTGATTCAATATCACCGTCGCGGGCGGATCGAGGGCAGAAGCCCTTGACCACGGATCGTGACAAGGATCAGGCTTCTGCTCCCGGCTATCCTGTCCCCAAGAGCGAGCCGAGGAGAACAGGAAATTTTCTCGTGAAGCTTCTTGCCAGAACTCCATACTGGATATTGGCTGACCAGTGTGATGCCCCGTCTGATGGATTGGCCCATGGATTGCTTCTGCGGTGATCCTCGTATGTCACGAGGTGAAGGGAGCTGAACGCCGTGGCTGGAAGCGGTCCCAGCGCAGGAAACACTGCGTCCTGACCTTGGGATGCAATGCAAAATTGGCAAATACTACGACAGTACAGGTCCACGTCGATCATCAACCGTGTAGGCTGTGCGGGCCGTGGGACAGGAGGACGGACAATGCATCGCGACGTACCCTTTTGCAGTGTAATTACCGTCCACGCAGAGAACTTCCTATTTTTGATTTTCTTTTACCTCACGAGAACCTACAAGTACCTGCGGCTGGAAGGTGAGTGGCAAATGCGGCCGCGGGACAAAGTCTACCGACAGGCCAGGAGAGCTTGTCTCCTCGCTGAAGAAGGAGGACGCGAGACGGAGGCGGCTGGAGGTGGTGGTCCCTCTGAGGCACACACACCGTCCCACGCACGCCACGAGGTCTAGACCTGGGATGCATTCGCAATCCACCCACGCGCCAAGACCACCAAAAGTCCAGCTGCTCATTTGCGCTTCGCACAAGGGACGTGGGGTGTCCCATGCTCTCAGCCCGCAGGGAACGTAATAGGACCGAGACGTCGCGGGTCGACTCTGATGATTCGCATGGGGGGCAGAATTTTACATCTCCGGACAATTTATGGATCATGAGAAGGGGTAAGAAAATGGAAATGTAAAAATAATAAATAAAGAGAAAACGGGAGGCTGGACAATCCCAATTTGGGAGCTCGTGGGTTTGGTTGGTGTGACCAGATCGTGGCAAGTCGTATCAAGAGACAAAAAGTAACCACTCCGACCCAGTAGCGTGCGGTTGTAAGCGGAGGCAGTTGCTATCTGAGCTTCTCCTCTGGGTCTTGGCGCTGCGGGAAGCGCCTCTGGGACGCTGAATAGCGTAGCAAATTTAAATGTTAGTGCAGCTCCTGGTAGCCAGCTTAAGAGGAAATCTCCACCCTTCAAACGACAGCTCGTCCATCGTTTTGGAGCGAGAAAAAAAAAACCTGCAACGAGTCTGCGGCGCAACACCCAAGATACCACGCATACCTAAACCAGACGACGTCTTGCGGTAATCCAAAGAAATAGATTCCCTTTTTTCGTCCAACCGGACCTGCCTGGACGTAATCTCGTGCCGCCAGAGGATTTCCCTTTCCCCCTCCTATGCCCGCGTTCAACCGCATCACGACATCGACCCGACCGTCACCGCCCAGCGCAGCCCATCTTATCGTTCTGGCTCTTGCAGCCTTCCCACCTGCACCCCGCCTATTGCGTGCTCGCGCTTTCCACGGTGACCCCCAAGGCCCGATTTCCGGATTCCACCCTGAGCCACCCACAAGCAGCACCTGGCGGATCGCAGGGACCCAATCGGGCCTCTCTGCACATCTACTCGTGGCTCGCGCCGTCAACCCAGCAGCTGCTGCTGCGACAGTCGCTGCGACAGCAGCACTAGGGCGTCGCTGGACCCCGGTCAGGCCGCTGCCCAGCTTCTCTGTCCCCCTTCCTTCTCCTCCTCGTCGCCCCGGTCTCTGCGGCGGTGTTGCTGCTGCCTCGTCCAGACCGCCGCAACTGTCCAGGGCCATCCACCTCGCGGCGGGTCATCAGCCATCCCTTCGACCCGGGAAGGAGGGGCGTTTGGCAGGTGCCAGCAGCAGCAGCAGCGTAGCAGCTCGTCCCTCGGCCAGTGGTGGTGCCTTTGTTCCCCTCGCCAACCACAGGGCGCAGCCTCTTCACACGTCGGCCTCGTGCTCGACGCCTTTTTGGACCGTAGGCCCCACCCGGTCTCCAGCCCGCCCCGCACCGGCCGCGAGCACGTCAGAGGCCCTGGAAAGCTCACAATCGCTCGGCCCAGACCACCAGCAACCGCCCGCACCTGCGTTTGCGTCGGGAGGCGTCCGTGGGCAGCAGCAGGAGCAACAGCAGCAGCAGGAGCACTACCCAAAAGCAGCCATGGAGGAGGGAGAACCAGGAAAGCCTGCTGCCAGCGCACCATCTATAGGGGACGATGCCGCAGGTACTGCTACGACGGCGGGGGGTCACGAGCGCCACCACCCTGCTGAGGATGGCGCTGGTGCCCAGCCGGAGGGCGCCCAGAGCAGCAAGACGCCGCTGCCTCTCCCGGCGCCTGGTGAGGGCGACGGCAGCAGCGGT
>FSZZ01000140.1_pt1 | contig 12157 bp, 12 predicted proteins | sample 1638981 | NCBI WGS metagenome assembly FSZZ01 (sample SAMEA3914812, study PRJEB12502) | metagenome | biome: forest; material: soil | place: Canada | collected 2011-07-07 | depth 0.1 m | reverse complement strand
GTGTCGTGAGCCGACGAGGAAATGGCCTCTGTAAACGGATTTTTCTCGCGGCGACCCTTTTGGCGTGGTGGAGGTTTGTGGTTATCGGATACAGCGTAGACAACCAGTGAGTAAGAACCTACGTTTAAAATTTTTTATTAGGTAAAGGGGGGGGGACCCGGTCGATAACAAAGCGGAACGAACGCGACAGACAGGGAGAAGAGAAGGTAAGAGGGAGCTAACAAGGAGAAGGAGGGGGAAAGCGACCAAGACCCTCTCTTGACCCTCTCTGCCTCTCTCCGCCTCCCAATGCAATTTTTTTTGGGCGGGGGGCCCTTGTACAGTACGTAGTACACCCACCCAGCTACACGCTCAATAGTGACCAAACATACGTACAGTACATAAGAGAGGCTTGCAGCGAGAGGAGAGGCTCGCTCGGGAGGGGAAAGTCTCTTCGCTCATCTCCAAGCATCCGTCGCCGCCCATTTGTCGACCGCGCGCAAACGCAGTACGCAGTACGCTCCCGCCTCCCTTGCGCGCCAGCTCGACTGCAGCTCGCTCAACCGGATTTTTTTGCCCGACTTTGCCTGGGCCACGCCATCGACCCAAATGGGAATCCTTTAGGCAGATGAGCTTTCTCAACTATCGCTGCCATCAATCAGCTTTTGCCTATCCTCAACCATTCGCCAGGCTGCTTCGGTATTGTAACTCTTGTTCGACGTCTGCCGATTTAGTCTGCCAAGTACGGAGTACCTTGACTACCTTATAAAGAGCAGCGCTCAGTAGAATTGAGTAGAAACAAAATCGTCAAGGGTCAATTTCCATTACTTGGTACTTTTCCAAATATGTGTAAACGTGAACGACCGGGGGCATGCGCAAAGAGAGGTACGTTGAATATGAACATAGGAGAATGATGGGGGCTGGAAAAGATCATGTCCGTGGGTCGAAACCAGTCATAATGTGCCGGTTTGGCAGGATGGGTGCTCTAAAAAAAATCGATTTTCAAAAATGGTTTCCATTCGATTTTCGTCCCTTTGTTGAAGGGGCAGAACGATTTCGACTCTCAACCTACTGATAAAATCTCTGGCCTGTCGACTAATAAGAAGAGGCCGATAATTAAATACATAGGGTACTCCGTACATGGAATAGTTGGTGTATACCCCTGTACCGACTCTGCCTTCTCGTGCTTCTATAGGTTGAGGCGAAGTTACGTGGAGGCAAGGTGTCGCGGTATCTTATTAGTTGGCTTGGTTGGGTTACAACGTGAGGCCGCAAAGGTACACCTTGACTTGCCTGTCCTGTCTTCCCTGTTTGACACCCGCTGACAACCGGCACGCTCGCACGAGCCAAGACGAGTTTTTTTTTGGCTTAGGTAATATTGGCCTCCGTACCCCTGTCAAGATAATGTGGGCCCCGCCGTCATCGTACTCTGCACTCCAGACTTGGTAGATTTCTTTTTTTGTAGCTGCTGAGCAGGCGGGTCCACATGTTGCTACCGATATCGAACTTCAACCTGTCGTTGCTCTTCATACCGCAAGACTGTCTGACTGCCATCCTGGGAGGGTGAAACTGAAATGGCAGGCCAGGATGTGAAGCCTTCTCGGGTTGCCATCCAGTTTGGCGCATCATCATCTACAAGCTCCGCGACCAAATCGCGATCCAAACCATCCTCGTCTCTCGGAAAGCGACACCGAGCACACGCCCTCGACCACAACTCCGAATCGGAATCGGAGGATGAGGTGGAAGGGCGACATGAGGAAATAACAGGCTATGGTCCGGGAGGTGCGAAAAAGGACGAACACCCGCGCAAACATCGTCGCGAGCGCTCGCTGTCGCATGACAGGAGTCGCAGACGCTCAACCTCGCGGTCGCGCCACGACGACCGAAGACATGGACACCATAAGAGCAGGGAGACCAGGCATGAACGGCCAAATGGTGACAGAGAAGACGCCCGGCCCGGAGATGAAGATCGGCCGGTTCAGTACGGGTTGACCATCAACCGAAAAGCCAAGGACGAATCGAGGGGCAGGGCGGAGCTTGACAACGACGACGATGGCGAGGATGAACACCGTGGTGAAGACCGAAAAAAGGATCGCGGCCCTAGATCTGCGGACGATGAAGCCATTGCTGCGCTGATGGGAGAACCGAACGCCCCAAAGAGAGGAAGCAATCTCGACTCGGCTGACCAGTACCGCTCGGTTCCGATCGAAGATTTCGGCGCCAGTCTTCTCAGGGGCTTCGGCTGGGATGGGAAGATGAAAGGAAAAGTTGCAGAGACGCGAAAACATGGAAATCTCACCGGTCTGGGTTCGAAAGGAGCCAAAGAAGCCGAAGACCTCGGGGCGTGGGAGCAAAAGAAGAACAAGTCGCGACGCCTCGACGATTACCAGCGTGAGGAGGAGAAGAGGCGCCAACGGAGGGATGAACGCCATGGCGACAGCAGCTACAAACGTGAGCGGGAGCGGGAGCGGGAGAAAGAACGTAACAGAGAAAGACGATAGATTCCGAATCCGCTAGATCCCCTTGCTTGGGCAACTCTAGGTTTTCCAACAAAAAGTCGGTATTCTTCCCAGCTGGCAATTCCCACGGCGCTGTTGCTCTCATAGAGTATTTCTTTCGCTATCGTGCCTAAGAATCTTATTCGGCTTTTGGTTGTCCTGTCTGGCATTTTGTCTCTGTGTATAAGATCCAGCGAGAGATTTGCAGAAAAGTGAGTATGGTTTAGACTTCTCAAGTCGCTCAAAGGCTTCCATTACAGATCCATCAGTGCTAATGCGCAAACAAAGGGCTTCAAAATACACAACGTCAGAGCGCGTGCAATCTTTCCAGTGTCGGTATCATATCATCAGGGCATGTCCCTAATCTTGATCACTGCTTGCTCTCCGCCACGCTGGTAGTGAAGTCAGAAATATCCCCGGAACACCGAGGGTGTCTCCCCTGGGGGGGTGTAGCTCTGTCAACTCCTTCGCACTCAGTGGCCTTTTTGCTGCTGAACTTGCGTGCTGACACGCGGTTGTGGAAAAGAATATTGGGCGTAGGGGGTGAGATCTGGATTGGTGTCGGGAAGGCGGAAGAACGCATAGACATATCCTGCCGCACAGAACCCGGCGTATAAGAAGCCCGTTTTCGCACCCCAGCCTCAATTTTCCTGATCTACGCCTGCTACCATCTTTGGCGTGGGAACGTGATTTTGCGACGCCAGCGAGCATATAACAGCCCCTCGCTACCGCCAATGACAGCGCCCGCAGCCGAATCGAGGGTATCTCGGAAACAACCGCATAGCATACGGAGCCAACAATCAAATCAGACGCGGCTGTGTACCCTATGAGGTCGCCCCCCTACCGCCCAACCTGAATACCTCGGCGGGAGCATTGAGAAGATACCACATCCGACGGGCAGGACGACCACAGCGAGGAGGCCCCCGAGATAGATGGTTCGACGGCAGACTTGTCGCATCAAGCACCAATAATCAATGGTTCGGACGACGACCCGGCTTGAGCCGCAAGAGGGAGGAGGACGCGACATTGATAAGACAACTTAAGACTATTTTAGTCTTCATGCTCTCTCCCACACCTCTCATCCCACTCGATGCTTGCCTAGTACTGATTGCTTTTTGTGTAAAAGTCTCTAAACTTCCGCTTGAACCCGGCGAATGCAAAAAGATATGCGATCAAAGCCAGCCCGTAGCCTTCCATAACGATGGTTCCGGAAAAGGCTACCGAATAGAGGATGAGACGAAGATTTGCTCTCGAGGACTACTTGGAGGACAGGTACTTCGCTTGTCTCTCGGTGGCCTGGGCCAAATTCACATCGAACTCGGTCGCCTGGGAAACCAAGCGGCCAAGGGCTGCCGACTTCGACAGCTAAGTCTGGGACATCGGTCCTGCCAGCGGTTGTGGAGTAAGCCGACGACATGATGAGCACCTTGGTATGGACATCTTCGAGATTGCTCGGCTTGAGCGCACTCTGGTCATTGAAGCTTCGAAGCATCAACAGGGGCCTTTATACACTGGCGGCCAAGCAGAGACATAATCGGTACACATCGCAGTTGAATAACCATACCTCTACGAACCACGTGACGCTACAACACGATACTCTAAACCCGTGCTGGCACAGTCCCCCCTCGCGGAGAGCACGGCAAAGCTTGACATTAGTATCTTCACAATTCTGTACCTTCACTGCCATGGTACTGAAGTCCCCGAGGGTAGGCATCACCGATTCGGCCGATCCACTATGGTCACTCGAGATCACTAAGACGCTACCACGTCGTGCAACGCGGGTGCTCCCTAGATTGTGGAACGACCGACTGGGGTAGATTGGTGGTTCTCTTTATCTTTTACGCTCAAGTTTCAGGACGAGACTCGGGGCCACCCATGGGACACGGAAAGTCTAAGTGGAATTCTGGTTCGGCGAGAGATACACTTACACCGAAACTGCTCCAACCTTAGTCGGATCAGGCGACTACCACGAACGAGCCAGCGATAACGCATACTAGCCACATGATGAAATGCATATACTCATATACTCTTCCGCGGATCCAGGGGCGGAGTGACCGAGGTTATGTATGACACGCAATGGGGGGAACGGCGGGACGCGGGGAAACAGAAGCTTCGCTCGTGCGTCTGGCAAACTGCCAAGGCCGCAGAGTGGGAGACGATGGCGGGAGACGCTCGCGTCGAACCAGTGATGTATACAAACTGCTCCGTAACGGGGACCGGAAGATGGTTAGCACGTATCGTGGCTCGTCTTCTGCGGAGCTGGCAGGCTCTCTCCGCATTTCTCATGCACAAGTTGTGGGTTTTTCTATCCCGTAGACACTCGCTCGAGCCCGCCCTTCTCCTTCTGTGCAACCTCGTCTCCGTGTCTATAACTACTCGGGAATAGTGGTCGGAAGAGGGAAGAGGGGGGAAGGCAAGGGCCTGGTGGTTCGGAGCGTGGCGAGACAGGACGGCCGACCTCGTGATTCGGAGGATACTAGAGGGCGTCTTTGCACGTTTCTCGCGCTCCCTGTTGGCCATAGAAGCTAATCGACTGTATCTATCTACATATCTTTGCCCCCTCCCCCCACCCTAATTCCCCAAGGGATAAAATATTCGCGATTCGAGATCAACCAGTTTGAGCGAAAGTTTCGGCGAACGACGCCGAGTCTCGCCTCGGCCGTCCAAGTTTTGCATAGGACCTCCGAATAGCCTGCCCACCCGCCTGAATGGAGGGGAGCTCGGCCATGACGTTCCCCAAGATCTGGGATTGTTCCCATTTGCCGCGAACCGGGAAACGGGGCTCCGAATTGGATAGCCCCGGCCGCCAAAAAAACCGGCAATCGGATTCCGCCCCTAATTTTTTGGCGGCCCAATGGCGTATTCTATGTGTCGGTCCTTGTCCGTGTGTCAAACCCTTATAATCTACCCCCCTCACTGGTTTCGGTGGTTCTCCTCGAAAGATAACGATCTCTCGGAGCCAATGCGTGAGGTTGCACTGGTACAGAGTAGCAATCGACTCGCCCGCACAGCCTGCTTCCGGTCTTAGGAAAAAGAGGGAAAAGGCGCGTTACCGGCCACAGCCCACTGCGCAACAAAAGACTCTATATAAAGGGAAACGTTCGAGGGTTCTCCTCTTAGATATCTCTGCTATACAGTACTGTTCTCTTCCCGAACGAGCGGGATCCTCGATAGAGGAGGAAGCATCTACTATCGATACCCATCATCAGAGCCTTGCGTGTCTCTCGAAGACGGGTGTCAGGGATCGGAGACACAATGGCAGAATCCTCCAAGAAACTGTGGTGGAAGGAGGGTGTCGTCTATCAGATCTATCCTGCAAGTTTCAAAGACTCGAACGGAGATGGGCTCGGAGACATCCCAGGAATCCTCAGCAAGATCGACTATCTGAAAGATTTGGGTGTCGACATAGTCTGGGTATCCCCAATGTAGGTGTTCCCGCAGAGCCACGGCCAGTGTCATCAGGGTCTGATAGTTGCTGACCAAAACAATAGGTTTGATAGCCCTCAGGTATTTCAATCGATCTCGGCTACCCTAGAGCTGGAGTCGGATAGCTGATGATAGATGCTCAGATTGACATGGGATATGATATTTCCAACTACGAGGAGGTGTATCCTCCATACGGCACCGTCAAGGACATGGACAACTTGATTGCGGCATGCCATGAGAGGTTTGCGCTCCTTCATTTACGCTTGCTGCTTTATTTCACGCTGCTGATATCGATCTAGAGGGATGAAGCTGATTTTGGACCTCGTAATCAACCACACTTCGGACCAGCATGCCTGGTTCCAGGAGTCACGTTCTTCCAAAGACAATCCAAAGCGAGATTGGTAGGCACAGACCTGCCCGCTTGCTTGTTCATTGGCGAGTGGAAATGGCTGATCGTATTCCAGGTATATCTGGCGGCCACCACGCTACGCCGAGGACGGCACGCGTCTTCCCCCGACCAACTGGCGGAGCTACTTCAGCGGAAGCACCTGGACGTATGACGAACTTACGGACGAGTACTATCTCCATTTATTTGCCAAGGAGCAGCCTGACCTGAACTGGGAGAACGAGGAGACAAGGAACGCCATCTACGACAGTGCCATGCGATTCTGGCTCGACAAGGGCGTCGATGGATTCCGCATTGATTGCGTCAACATGTATAGCAAAGGCATCGAGTACCAAGATGCTCCCATCGCCAACCCGAACGTGTATGAGCAGCCGGCATGGATGATCTACGCCAACGGGCCTAGGATGAACGAGTTTCTCCGAGAGATGAACACCAAGGTGCTCGACAAGTACGATTCCATGACAGTGGGCGAGCTCCCCCACACGCCCGATCCGAACCATGTTCTGAAGTACGTTGGCCTAGCGGACAAGCAGCTCAACATGGTGTTCCAGTTTGATATCGTGGATATCGGCCAGGGTTCCTCGTACAAGTACCAGTTCCAAGAGTGGAAGCTTCCGACCTTGAAGAATGTCATCTCCAAGTGGCAGCGGTTCATTGAAGGGACCGACGGGTGGACCACCTCCTTCTGCGAGAACCACGACCAGGGACGCTCGGTCTCGAGATACGCCTCGGACGCGCCGCAGTACCGAGTCTTGTCGGCCAAGATGCTATCCATGATGCTGTGCGCCATGACGGGCACGCTCTTTATCTACCAGGGGCAGGAGATCGGAATGATCAACATACCGGAGGACTGGTCGATCGATGAGCTCAAGGACATCGAGGCTCTCAACTATTATCGTGACATGGAGGCATCGCCCGATGTCAGCCCCGAGACGATGGAGTACATCAAGCGGAGCATCCGAATCCTGGGCAGAGACAACGCGCGAATCCCCATGCAGTGGGACGCATCCGCGTTCGCCGGTTTCACCGACGCCAAGGAAGGCGGCTGGATGCGGGTTCACGACCTGTACCGCGAGATCAACGTTGCCAAGCAGCAGCAGGAACCAGGTTCGGCACTGAGCTTTTGGAAGAGCATGATCAAGTTCCGCAAGGCACACGCCGAAACCCTTACGTACGGCGCTTTTGACGTCTTCGAGCCGGACAACGAGCAGACGTTTGTATTCACGAAGAAGCAGAACGGGGGCAAGCAGATCGCGGTTGTTGCGCTGAATTTCACCGGCGAGGAGCAACCGGTTAGACTTCCGTACGACGGGCTCTCCGTTGCGGTGGGCAACTATGACGATGTTGTGGCGGTGGAGAAAAACGAGAGTGGTAAGGAGAAGAAATTCCGGCCATGGGAGGGCCGATTGTACCTCGGTGAGGCCTAAGGACTTTGTTCGGGCATGATTTCTCGGCGCGCCCGGACTTCTGATCCGCTTGTTCCTGAGATACCTTCTTATATATGAATATACCAAAGGCGGGACGGAGACATCTTGATAAATGGCTGGACTTTGCGAATTAGTATTTTTCTCTTGCCATAGGCTAGAATCAGAGTACAAAAAATTTCCATCCGTCACTTCTATGGGCTACTTGAAGTCCTTTATTAACTCGTACGCCCAGAAAGCTTCGATAACTCACGTACCAAGAAGCTTGCGACTGCTTCGCCAATCCTAAGCAGGGCAGTCTTCCAAGAAATAGGCAGACTCGGTATAAAAAAAGCATAGGACGGACTTCATTTCGAATGTCCACTGGAATCACCGAGAAAGAGACGGTGTGTTAAAGAAACGCAATGCTATTCTGGTTACCTTCCGAGGCTATCGACGCTATGGTACGACTCGATGCATAAACGCACTAGAATACCACTCAACCATCTCGCCGACACCTTGGATCAATGCCCCGTCTCCTACCATGTAAATCCTCCACCCATTATGCCGTGACCATCGCCGCCTTGATCGTGGCGCCAATATCGACGTCGACGGTCGGAGATATCACCCAAACCCAAACTTGGTGGTACGTCCTCCCACTCTTGTTCCGTGTTCTCTTTGGGCCGGCGGAGAGATACCCGTACTTTGAGACTTCTTCGGATTCTAGATTCCTCCCATCATGACGATTGCCCGACCTTCCGCTTTCGGGGTCGGGAAGGATTCTGAAGGGTCGACTCCTCCGAAGTCTGGTTGTTCTCTTCCTGCGCCTCGCCCATTTCACATTCCTCATGCATCTCTTCATCCTCATGAAGCGATGTAAAACGACTTAATCGAGGACTAGAAGCGTGACCCGAAACTTGAGGTAAATTGTCGCGGGTAGCAGTGGGAACCTGGCCACCGTCCTCAACTTCGTCGTCTGACTGTCCGCTATGTTCGCTGGAAGAGCAGGGCTGGGCAGAGTCAAAAGGGACCACAGCTTTCAACACAGGGCGCACCATCTGGCCTCTCTCCGAGGCAAGAGCCCTCATTGAACTAATTCGAGCATCCTTGTCATAAATATCCAGCAAAGGCATGAAGTCGAAGTTGTAGTCATGGTAGTGGGAGTCGTTGTCTACAACACCGAATTCCCTCATCTTACAGTCAACAGCAGACTCGTTTCGAAGAAGAGTGAGCAGCAGATCATCTCTGCACCACGGGTTGAGATCCAGAGAGTTATCGATGCTGTTCTGCATCCTGTCGGGGTGGTAGTTCCAGATTGCCCAGATGTCTGTCGGACTGGACCAGTTCTCTCCCCGAAAGTACAGTACGGCGAAGAAACCACTGCGAGCCTCGCTGGGAAGCTGGAATGAACCCGGAGGCTGGGTTTTCAGCCCCCTCCAATGCCATGTGGGTAGAACGTAGAGCTCTCCGAGAGGTAGTACCGACCGTAGAAGAATATCCCCAATGATACGGCCATTCTCTTTCATGTGAGGCTTCGGCTCGCCGCAGCTCCTTATGTTCCCCGCGACGGTATACGTCGTGGCTTTCATGGCATGACTGGAATCGAAGTAACTGTCTTCCCCGTCCTTGCCAGTCGAGTAAATCCACACGGGAGCTCGGAGCGTCACGAGCAAAATCACACTAACACCTCTCGTTTCATCCGTGACGAGGCAGATAGGAAACGGATTATTTGGCAGGCTGAGTTCCAATTCGATGCTGTCATCGTCGTGCACGAAATAATCAAGGGCCCTCATGAAGTCTTCGCGAGATGGTGAAGCGAAATAAGTGCAGCAATCTTCCTTATTCGCGATCGTCTTGATATGGTCTTGGATGGCGAGATAAGACGCCTTGTCGAGATGGCCATTTTTGATGCAGTCAATGGTTCTCTCGAGTAGTTTAATCGTAGTGTTGGCCGAGTCATTCGGCTCGTTAGCCGTAGCAGAGTTCACGATCGGGGAAGGCATTGTTTCTTTGCGAGAATCCTAGACGACGAAGTCAGTTGGGGAACTCGTTTTGTCCTAGCGGTGAAAGATATTGACCTACCAGAGGTTTATTCAACTATAGATCTGCTGAGCTCTGAGTGAGGAGGGCACGAAGGCGATATGAAGATTGGCAGACAGGCGAACTTTTGCCTGATATCAAATATCGGAGAGCGGCGGAAAGGAGAAGCGGAGAGCGAGTCAGATATCCTTGGGTCTGTTGGTAGATACGCGCGCTCCGAGATCTCTGATAGAGCCAAACGCTCAGTATTATGGGAATAGCTGAACTTTGATCAAAGACGATAGTTGCTGCTGAAAGTCAATAGATGAGCTGCGAGTAGTGTGAGAGACGTTGGCATGCAAGGCACTGCTTTGCTAGACCGGATGGTGAGTTGGGGATAGAGAACCGGTCCACAAGAGTAGAATAGACCAGGTAGTGAGCTAGATATAGAGAACCAGCCAGGAAGAGTGAGCTCTACCAGGTGGTAAATGGGAGATAGAGAGCGTCCGGATGGTGAGTTGGAATTTGAGAACCAGATGACTTTGGGCGCCACAGAATCTATGCAAGATAGGACTTGTCTAAGGATCCGATATGGAAGGTCCAAAGTCATATCAAGTTCATAATGTCTTTGACTGTTTCGATGGAGACGGCGGAATTTACAACCTACCTGCCCAGCAAAGATCAAGGGTTCCACGGTCATAGAGAGTGCTCTGGAACTCCCACCTCTGGCCATCCCGGGCATTTACACTGGGCGGCATGGGCCATACATTGAAGGAACTAGGCCTGTCGAATCACCTGTGAAACAGCACGACCGCGAGTTGAGAATAGTGACCGATAAGAAGTCATCACTGCTACCTGATAGCGTATTCGTCGCTGCAGGCAAGAAGGAAGGCTGGGCAGGGGAAGCTGGAGTTTCCGAGGTATGTACAGTACATCATGTACACAATAGACGCAGTACTCAATACCTTAGTGACTGTAGCTAGATAGGTACCTTGAGGTGAATAGGAGATGTAAATACTCCCCCGGCGCCGCAACAGCATGAAGTTTTACTGTTGCTATGCGTCCATGACCTTTGGGAAGAGGAAATAAAATAAAATAAATAATTCCACTGTACGGTGGCTTTCGGTGAATACGAACACGTATAGGTAAAGTACCAACGCACAAGGAACATGGTACAGAGTACATAGGGTAATATCCATCGATTTCTTCTCAGAAACGTACGGTGTAAGATAGGCGACCCTCCCTCCCCTATTTTTTTTCTACACTGGGCGGCGGTGGGCCGTGCAAGTTGCCGTTTCGGAGGGGCAGCTTCGACCAGATTGGACAATTGGCCGTATCCAGCTTGACCCAAGCACCCAAGCTTGGGCACACACCCCACTCCCAGCCACGCACCACGCACAGGTCTCACCGCTAATAAGGTGGTTTTGTTTTATCTTCTTGGGGCCGAATAATTTCGAAGCTCCCCTCTCTTCTTCACCTCCCACCCCTATATCGCTGGACTGGTTTTGACCTGCGTCAAGACGCTCTGCTGCCCAACATGTCCAAGCCGCACAGCGTTAACGGTAGCGAGTCGGAGTTTGAGTTCATCGAGACTCCCAAGGCTCCGACTCCTACCTTTGAGAAGTTCGAGGAGTGCGGCGTCCGCACAACTTCGGTGAGCTCTTCCCCTCTCCTCCTTAGCCTTTTTTTTTTCTCCGAGTTTCTGTCATGACGTTGCACCTTTTGTTGGAGAGGGATTTCCCACTCTTTCCCCCCTCTGCTTTGGCTTGGGTACCGAGTTCACCTCTGTGTGCACACGCGGTGGTTTCAATCTCGAGGAATATGCATCCATGGCGATTCTGTTCGTACGCAGCTAACCCTTTCTCGCTCCGTAGTATCCGTCCATTAAGAATGCCCCTCTCCCCGCCGATGCTGCCGGAACCGAGAGCTTCTCTAACATCCTCCTCTTCTCCATCCTGGGAGGTGTTCCCCTCTACCTCGCCTGGCGAGTTGGCGGTGGCTTGAAGACCACTCTCTTCTTCGCCATCTTTACCACCATCCCCCTGCTCGGATCCTTCTGGATCATCGCCTCGATCATCTCTCCCCGCAAGAACGAGAAGGCCAGGTATCCCGGCCAACCCGTCGAGCACTACCTGACCTTCAAGAAGCCCTCTGACCAGGCCAAGTACTATGGCAAGAACAAGATCCCCATGGAGACCTTCTACGAGATGTACTTCGACGGCGACGTCGAGTTCAATGGCGACTGCCTCGAGGTCCTCGAGTACCGACACGATTGGGCCAGCTTCCGCTTCACCCTTGGCCTGATCAAGTATGTTCTCACCGGTCTGGTCCCCGAGGCCCTCATGCACACCCGATCCCAAGGTATGAGACACCGATCCCTACCCTCTCCCCAACAGACCTCTCCTTTGGTTCGTGGGGCCCGCAGG
>FSZZ01000034.1_pt1 | contig 13517 bp, 14 predicted proteins | sample 1638981 | NCBI WGS metagenome assembly FSZZ01 (sample SAMEA3914812, study PRJEB12502) | metagenome | biome: forest; material: soil | place: Canada | collected 2011-07-07 | depth 0.1 m | reverse complement strand
TGCCCTAGGCTCCTTGAAGGGACTATCGTCTCCAATGGGGCACAAAGCATGCACGGGCCCGTTCGAGAGGCTTAAAACATTCTCCCAGCTGATGTGTCGGATCCAACGAATCTTTGCAGAGGATCTATCTCTCCCCAGGCGGTCATGGTGGAGAGTCGTTCTTAGTTCGAGTAAGTACTAAAACCAGCCGAGCCAGCCTAAAGGGGCCTAAAGGGTCGCCGCTTGTATTTCTTGCATCAACTCGGACCCTTGCGTGGGCCGGCGTCTCTCGTCTTACTCTTGGGCGATCAACAACGCTTGAAGCAATGAACTAACGGGGTAACGTACACTAAACGGGGGGGTAAACTAGTCGGGTGGTACCTGGCTGGGCGGCTTTCTGCTCTCACACAGCTTCTTCATGCAGTGCAAACGTTCCATTTCCCTTCTTCCGTTTGCCCTTGCCCCCCCTGTGACTCCTTACACTGAGACCTGCGACTGGTCAGTTGCTCTCTCCACATTAGAAACTCAACTCCCCATCCATCCTCGTGCCTCAAATGGTTTTTTTTCCTTTCCCACTCCACCATCCAGCCAACGACGACTTTGCAACAATTCGTCGTTTGGATGTAATTACCCTGGGAGTGCCGGTCAAGACCCTCGTTACCTTGCCTCGGTTGCCAAGGGTTCACTCGCGGTGCCGCAAGGTGATAATCTGCCACACGGGTCCCAAATAAGGCAGCTCCCTACCGAAACCCATACACCCTGCGTGCTCCTCCATGCATTCCTCTATCTCTGCAAGAGGCTGGCTGGGCTTGCAAGCTGGGTCAGCCACTTGGTCGTCATGGGCTGCACGTCTCTTAGTCTCCCTGCGCTGCCCGACGAGCAAGCACGCAAGTAGTCCCTCCACCTCTCCAAGCCCTCCTCGTCCAAGATACTTGGAACTCGGGTACACCGTCCCCAGCCGCTGGCCGCCACACCTCTTCACCCATTATCTTTACATGCGAGGGACCAGGGGCCGTTCTGTGCTGTGCTCTTCATGCCAGATCGCCAAACCAGGATCGCCATACTCTACGACACTCCTGGCCACCTTTGCCGATCTCCAGAGTACCTAGACGGAGGTTTAAGACACAACCGGACGACTTCCAAGCGAAGTAATGATGTCAGGATTGCCTTGCGCATCGCAACCGGATGAGGAGGCTCTGGAGAGGCGTTGGCAACTCCGCAGATAGAACCAAAATTCTCACCCACGCGGGCGAGAAGGCTGCACATCTGGAGGAATTCATTTCCACCTGTCCATCCATCAATCCTCGTCGAGTAGAATAGGTAGCACCTTTTGGGCAGAACGTGAGCTGCTCGCGCCGCACGACCAACCAGTGTTGTTCAGGGCTCGACGGGATCCGACTTCGTTCCTCACGACGCCTTCCAGAGGCGCTATTTTCCGTCAATTCCTGCCCCTTTTCTTTTCTTTTCTTTTCTTTTCTTTTCTTTTCTTTTCTTTTCTTTTCTTTTCTTTTCTTTTCTTTTCTTTTCCCGTCTCGAACATGACTTTCGTGCAGACCCTCTCTGTGGTTGTCGGGCCTGGCTACGCGGGGCATCGCGAGCAGGGCGTATGGCTAGAGGAATGAACGAGAGCGAGAGCAGGTGAGTCACCTCGGATAGAAAAGAAGCAGAGAAAGAATTGCCGTGGTGCCTTCCGCAGGGAGAGAAAGACGACACCACAGAACCAAAGCGTTGCTTACGAGCGTCACAATCCTGGCATGCCGATGGGCGGTAAAAGCAAAAACGGGGAGACGCTCACCGCGTTTTCTTGTGAGACGAGACTCGTGCTTACGCCCGAGATACTTGGTTTCTTTTTCTTAAATACGTGGTGTCTCCGAAATACCCTACGAATCCTCTCAACCTGCACTCCAAAGATCCCATTCGATCTAGAAACGGAACATCGTATCATGGACTCCTTCCGCCGCGGCGGTGTCTTATGCCTAGCTTTGCCTCCGCGGAGCATACCTGAAAGCATCTCTCGGTTCCTTTTCTCTGCAGGGACTCAGGTACCTGCCGTGCCTGCGTCGCGGACAGCTAAGTGGCAAAGAGAGCCTCCGGAGGCGAGAAGAGCAACTGGTAAGGCGGATCGGAGATGAATGTCTCTCTACCTGTCGTGCACATTGGATGCCTATGCTTGACACGCACATACGGCGCAGGATCAACGAGTCGTCCACCAGCAAGGGGCATATGCGCCGGCTGGAAGTGCTTATTCGTGGCCATCTCGTCTCGGAGCCAGGTCTGGAAGGTCTCCCACATTCGGTTGAAAACATGGTCTCCATGGGGACGGATCTGGGACCTGCTCCACGGGTAGGTAGGGTAGGTAGGACGAGAGTTAACACACGATGGGAGCTGTGGCGAGATGCCGATGCCAGCTTGCTTGGAACAGTCCGAATAGGTTGTACGCGGTGTGCCCGCATCCCTCGGGCCTTGCAACTGTGCTTCGAACCACGAGTGCAAGCGAGGTCCCGTACGCAAAGCACCCAGGAGAGTTGTTCAACCGTGGGCCAGCATCCTGCTCGAGACGGCTCTCTCCTGGGACTGTGTGTTGGCGTATCGCCAAGATGACCACTGCGTCACCATCAGACGGAAGGACAGCACGCCAAGTCTCTCGCGTCTCTGTGCTTCCGATGCTTTCTAGACGTGGGACTATGTACAGTAGTAAGATCAGACAGTCTGGTATCTACATGATTTTATTTTGATGATTCGATCCTCATGAGCGCACTAGAAACCATCTCAGCCCAGCTGGTTCGCCAACGGCCGCAGTGCTGTTGCAGCCCCGGGATTGATCGAAGACATGGACACCTACTACCCGCGTACGTGTTACAAAGAATCGAAGTTGGAAGCTCAGTCTTAGTTCTAAATGTGATCTCTTCCGCTGTACGCCTTGCACTCTCTAATCAACCCAACCTTGCCGAAATCGGGTTGAACAAGAAGCTGGCAGCCCATTTGGTTATCTGTCCTGGCAGAAAAGGCCCTTTCTTACTGGGGCAATATCCGTTGGATTGAAGAAAGCCTTCTCGCAAACTTGGGAAGGTACAGTAACAAGGTACCTACCTTACCTAAGGTGTCCTAGATAGAGATGTCGCCTTGCACGATTCGTCTTTTTTCATTGTAATTTATTTTATTTCATTTCCTTCCAAGTTCGGTACATCTGCTCCATTCGCAACTGCTTCTTATTCACGACAAGGTAGCTGCTTCCTACTTCGGTACTCTGTATATCTTGGCAAGGCGATATTAAAGAACCAATCATGTAGCGCTCCCTGGTTGTTTAACCCCTCCAACGGCGGCACCTTTGTGTCAGCAAAGGAAGCTAACGACATGCATCGAGAAGCTGCCCCTCTCGGTCCCTCTCGGAAGAGAATGTCAGCCCAGTCAATCGGTCGATAGCGGCGCTACAATACATTGATATCGTTATGATATCACATCTTGGAAGCTTCCTTTGAGCCTGCAGAGGTACTACCAAGTACGAGTTGGTCACTCCAACGACTCGCGGATTGTGTAGCTTCCCCGCCCCTGCCTTTCCCCCTCGTATCGAGGTAGTGCACAGCAGCTATGGCCGACAAAAGCAGCAGCGGCCAGGGCAGGCAAGTTACGTTCGAGGATACGCACTCGAGCGCGAGCGATGAGGATTCAAACCAAGTTGAGGTAAGGAACGAATACGTTGTTTCGTGGGCTTTCCGCGTTCTCTCTCCATTGAGGGGAAGCTATGCTAACTCTCGCCCTTTCCGCGGGTCAAAAGGTTGTCTTCGATCCTGCGAATCCATATCGTCGCAAGAGCTCGCTGGTCACGTCCGAAGCGACTCTTCCGCATGTCCAGAGGCGACCGGTGAACAAGACGGAATGCCTCGTGCACCAATTCTTGGAGAGCCAGCGGAAAGCTCGCCATCAGCCAGCGCACGATGGCCATCACGATCACAGACACCACGACCATTCGTCTCATCCGGAAGGTGCCGCTAGCTTGCGGCATGCTGCGCATGGATCGAACCTGGAGCAGATTACCGAGCAGAATGGGCGTACCCATAGCAAGGGGCGGTGCGAGGTCCTTGACGTTCCCTCCAGCGAGACCAGCGACGCCGGCCAGGTTGACGAGAAAGAATGGCAGAACCGCATCGTCAAGTCCACCTCGGAGGCGGACGTGCAGCGGGCCGTCGATCGCGAGGAGCTGCAGAGTCGACTCCTCAGCAAGAAACAGCTGAGCGAGATGGCCTGGGGTGTGCGCGAGCTGAGCAGACGCCTCGGCAGCATGCGTCTCAAGTTCCGCGTCCGGACGGTCTTACTCCTGGTCAAGATCCACGACCAGGAGCTCATCCCGAAGACGCGCGAGGTCACCAGGTGGCTGCTCGACAAGAACCGGGATGTGCGGTACACTGTCTATGTCCAGCGGCCGCTGAAGGAGAACAAGAAGTTCGACGCGGCGGGGCTGTTGGAGGAAGTACGCAAGGACTACGTCGACTCGGGCGAGGTGACGGAGGAAGCAAGCCATGATATCCACCGGCGGCTGAAGTATTGGGATGAAGCCATGTGCCGCAGTCGGCCACATACCTTCGACTTCGTCATCACGCTGGGCGGCGACGGCACCGTCCTGTACGCCAGCTGGCTGTTCCAGAGAATCGTCCCACCCGTACTGAGTTTCGCCCTGGGGAGTCTTGGCTTTCTTACTAAATTTGATTTCGAGGACTATGAGAAGATACTGGCCTACGCTTTCAGCGAGGGCGTCACCGTGAGTCTGAGGTTACGGTTTGAAGGGACCATCATGAGGAGCCAGAGGAAACACCGGAAGCTGCTCACAGCCGGTACCAATGGCGAAAGAGCCAGTAGCAGCGAGGAGGAGGATGAGGACGAGCTTCACAGGCGACGGGACCTGGTCGAGGAGCTCATAGGCGAGGAGAAGGATGATGAGCATACGCATCGACCGGACGGGACCTATGAGATTCTCAACGAGATTGTCGTGGATCGAGGGCCTAATGCGAGTAAGAACCCCCCCCCTTTCCTCCTCGTTATCTGAGCTATGCTGACTTGCTTCGACAAGCCATGTCCTACGCCGAGATCTTTGGCGATGACGAGCACTTTACGTCCGTCCTCGCAGACGGAGTTTGTGTCTCCACGCCGACCGGCTCTACAGCTTACAACCTCGCTGCCGGCGGTTCTCTATGCCACCCCGAAAATCCCGTCATGCTCGTGACATCCATCTGTGCGCATACGCTCTCATTCCGGCCCATCATCCTGCCAGACACGATCGTACTGCGGATTGGAGTACCGTATGACGCACGGACTAGTTCGTGGGCGAGCTTCGACGGCCGCGAGCGCGTCGAGATGCACCCAGGAGATTATGTCACTATCAGTGCGAGCCGGTATCCCTTCGCGACTGTCCAGGCCCAGGGACGGCGAAGCGAGGACTGGGTTAACAGCATCAGCGGCAAGCTGGGCTGGAATACTAGGCAGAAGCAGAAGGCGTACAAGGAGTGGGAGAAGTAGTTGTGCAGTAGAGTGGGCCCAAGATTGGGAATGAATGTTCCACTAAGCAAACCTCCTTCCAGTATCTTCTGGTGCTGTCAGGCGTGCGAGAGCGCCTCATTCCTTTGCACTTTACGGATGCAGTATTGGCCTCTCGGACCCGCGCTGGAGTTGACTTGTTCAGCGGCACCTCCACTATATGACCGCGGTAAGGAGGCATGGCCGGCCAGCCCGCGGCGTCGTGTCCCTTCGAGACGTTTCGAGAAGCTAACCAAGGCCACCATGGCAGCAATGATGCGAAGTCTGCGAGCTAGAACCTGGGCTGGGACATGATGATCTGGCATCCGAAACAGATGCCACATCCGTGAGGGTAAGGGTTAATCGATGGCTCCCAGCCACTAGAGAGCAGCAAGCGGACTTTTTCCACAATCGATCTGCGTCTGCATGGCACTGCATGGCACTGCATGGCTCTTTCTTGTTCTTCGTAGATTTTTCTACCGCCCCTCCTCTAGCCCTTGGACCGGTGGTCTCGTGACGGCCCTTGGCCGTTCTGGTTGTGCGCCAGAACTATGCCGGCAGCGGCTCGACCCTATTCTCCGAGCCTCGTCTGCCAAGCCAGTCATAGGGCCAAGCTGTTTCAAAACAACAAGGTGAATCTGCCACGCCAGGAGGTGCGACAGGGGCGGGAGATACCTTGTAACTGCTTCTACTCCAGCTCGCTTGGATTCGACAGACTTGGGAGGATAAAAGCCGCATACTTGTAGTGTGGTGATTGTCTCGTTCTGCCAGGACGCAAGCTGGGCCACGAAGCTATGGCTAAAGGTCGATCGTGGTAGAGGCTCTCGCCTGGTCTGGCCATCTGAATGTCATCTAATACATGTCCGTATTGCGGCTACTTGACCTATCTCGAGCGCCGGCCAAACGCCTGTACAAAGCCACCTTTTGTTCGAATACTTATACGACAAGAGAAAAACCGCAATGAAGGGTTCATAGCATCGTGCGTGTCGGGGGGGACTGCTACGATCTGTGCTCTCCTCTAACTGACGGATTTAACCAGGTCGGCGTGATAGTACCAAGCCCCCCCCCCCAAAATCAAACAAAAATACCCAAAATATAAAGCACCTGAGATCCGTATTTCTTCGTCCGTTGTCTTGTCGTACGCCCGAGGTTCTCCTCCTTGGCCGCTTCACTCCTCCTCCCCGTCGACCGTCTCCACGAAGGTCATGGTGACACCGGCGCCGCTATCGACGTTCAGGTTGACCTCGTCGATGCCTTCACCACTGGAGAACGAGGAAGACGCAGGAGCGACGGGCAAAGCAGCGACATCCCGATCGTCGAGCTCAGACGGGCTCTGGAGAGCTTTTTCTAACGCGTCAGCGATCCTCATAGCCTAACTGCCGTCGTATGCACGCCAGCGTGGCAGGGCAGGACAGCTCGATACTCACAGGCAGGAACGCCGCGGCGGACGTACATGGTGGTGACCTTGGCGCGGCGCCTCGGAGCGCTGGTCTCGGCGGTATTCACATCACGCCGGGCTACTACACCGCCTTCTGTGGAACCGGTTCCGGGTCGGGCGGCTGTTGGTTGCGCACGTCAGCGACAGGTCTTTTAGCAGGGCATGCTTTGATGAATCGCGGAGAAAGAAAAATATACCGGCTGTAGGGTTGTTATCAACGATGATGCCCACGCCAGAGCCTCCCTCGCCCGTTCCGAGCTGGACCTTGGGTCCCTTGACCAACGCGACCTCGGCGTACTTGAGCGCTCGATCGAAGCCGGCGAGATCCCGCCTGGCGATGTCGGCTCCGTCCTCCCGGGGCGAAATCTCCTTGCCCAGGCCTTGGAGGGACGCAATCTGCTGGGCCTGCGGAGCATGTCAAAAAGAATGCACTGGAAAGGGGGGCCAACGAGGATCAAAGAGTGCGCGGGGGAAAGAAGAATATACTGACCTGCTGAGCCAGCGCCGAGCCAGGAGAAGTGGCAGCAACCACTGTCTCGGACGACGGGGCTGGATCGGCCGCTGGGACGACGACGGCGGGGGCCTCGACCGTAGCAGCCGGAGCCGCCGTGGTGGCTCCTACAGCGGCGTTAACCGCAGCGCCTTCGAGGGCGTTCATCAGATTCGAGACGTCCTGCCTACCTCCGAAGCTGATCTCGCCGTCACCTAGGCCCGGGTGTAAGCGTACTTCTAGAATATTGCACGCAAGATGCATGCGAGGGGGGAAAGAGCCTCCATACCGACTACCAGAGCGGGCGAGTAGGCACCGAGGTTGATATTCAGAGGAAGCGCAGCAGCCAGGCCGGCAAAGGCAATGATTCTGTAGCTGACCATCTTGCCTGGGATTCTTTCTGTCTTAACGAAGAAATGCCTTTTGTGCCTGGTTTATTCTATCTCGCAGAAAAGAGGCCTGATTATCGAGTGAGTTGGATATTAGGGGTATATAACGTGCGACCAGCGACGACCAGCGGATGAAGTGAAGGAGAGAGGGTAGGAAATAAAGAGAAAGAATCGGAAAGGTCGATGGATGAGCCCAGCTGATGAGACCAGAAGAGAGAGAAGGAAGATTGTATGTGTTCCGAGGGTATTCATATATCCCTCGCGCGAGTCGTCCTCGCAGTGCCGAGCGTTCGAGCCCATGGAACAAAGCAAACAAGGGCCAAGATGGCCAAGAAGGGATCAAGAGACACATCTGTACCAGCTTGAGGCCGGGAAATGGCTCAGGCAGGGCTTTGCTACCCACCGACTCGTGAGCGACCTTGGGTTCGGGAAAGCTCGGTATATTTGGCGTGCAAACAGCTCGGTGGCCATTTGCCAAGTACAAGAAAAGCCCTGATACTCGTCCTTGAAACGCAGCTGACACCAGTCAAGAGCAGAGCCCATGACACAGCTGGGCAGCTTCTAGTCATCTACGAAGCTCGAAAGCCAAGAGCAGGGGGGAGATGCTCACTCTCGCAGGCGTGGGATAACGCGTACAAGGCCAATTTGTCTGGGTTTGAGCATAGCAACAGCTTGGCTACGACAAGAGCCAAGAGGGCCAAGGCTGGGGATCGAAGCCCACTGGGCAAAGCTTCGCCCACTCACCAGACGCGCTGGTTCGCTGTCCGGTAGAGGAGAGGCTTTTGAGTTGCTCCATGCGGTCGTCACGCTGTATCGAACCTCGTTTCCAGGTGGGTCAAGCACACTTGATACCTTGGCGAGAGCCCCAAAGCGCGCCAAGCAGCATGTACCGGCACTTGTTCGACTGCGAAAAGCCTACCCGGTGGCAGCTTTTCGAGTCTAGCACTGCCCAGAACGGGGCATGTCTTTGCGGCCCAGCCTTTCCTAGTGGCCGAGTCTTATTGCAGATAAACGTCTCTGGTGGTGAGGGTTATTCTAAGTACAGTAGCAGGGCTGCGGTAACATGGGCCGTGGAGACTGGGGAGAGTGCCCATGTTTCATGCGTGAAGACATTATCACAAAAATATTGTACGAGTTTGCTGGTCGTAGCCGAGGGCGGAAACAAATCGAGATTCTATCCCATCCACCCTCCTGGCGAGCTTACCATTGTGTCTGATACTCTCCGCGCCTCTTTAAGGCCCGTTGGTCAGTAGATTCTAAGCGTGTTTGATATGCCAAGCTTTGAGTATTCCAGAGAAGGAAATAGTCGGAAGAACTCCTCAAGGTCGCCTTAGGGAGCTGGTAAACAGATGCTATGTGGTCGCGGATACAGCTGACCTTCGATGGGAAGAGAGCATTCTTGAAAGTTGGCGCAGAGTAGAAGGCGTCTCCCTCCGCACATCTACAGTGGATAATTGCTATTGGGTCCTGGACTATTTCAGCTAGAACAACGCTAGGCTTCGCGCGGGAACCCCCTGTTTCTTCGGTGTGAGTGAGCTAAACCCCACTAAAAGCACGCGTTACCCTTGCCTATAAATAGGGCATTTCAGGTATGGAGTACATACGAGTTACCCCGGATTTTTAAGTCCACAGCTGTGTTGATGCTATATCTACAGGTGCCTTGGCTCTCCGGCGGCCGAATCCATTGGTATTCTCGTCTAAAATACGCGCAAGATAGCCAAGCCAGAGTGCAGCATAAAGTCGCCAAGAAGACGGAGTCTATCGTTGCCAAGGGCTTGTCGAGGAATCAGGTCCCTTAGCGAAGCAGATCCCAAGCCTTGCCTGACATGAATCGAACATTGGCGTTTTAGATGGTGACCGAACGAGAAACCACGCAGCTTTCAGCAGTATTGTGCTTGACAGCTTTGCTTGTCCGTCTCGAATCCTCCATGTCATAGCCGGTTTATCACGCGGATATAGGTGCTAAATTCATGGACATGTGAACGGCAGGGGAATCACTCTGCTATCTCACGCCAGTTACCTCTACGCCGCAGACAAGGGGCTTCGTAGTCACTTGATGTGTGGTCCATGTCTGAATCTTAAGGAAGTCATAGCGAATATATCGTGGAAGCTAGAGGGACATCACCGACAGCTGCTCTGTTCGAATCAGAGATCGAATCGCACGCAGTCGTCGTAACCCTCTCGCGTATCCTCGTCCTGCTTCCCGGACAACCAATAGAGAGAAATATGGAAGCCCAGGCAGCAGTCCCCGTTGCCTTGCGTCTTTCTCCTCGCGCAGAAGATTTAGCTAATGCGCGGAGTCGTTGTGACCCCGTCTTCCGTACTTCGTATATAGGAGTTCCAGTCTCGGCGGCGGCACAGCAACCCCGCTTCAAGCCGGACGCCTCATCATCCACGACTAACACGTTCGGAAAACAAGACTAACAAGTTTTATACCTGAGCAAAGCCGTCCATTGATACCATGGCTTCTACAATCTGTCTATATTGAGACCAATAAATCGAAAAAGAACGAAAATGGAGAAAGCTGAATGCGGCGCGGTTCGGAAGGATGTCTCCCAGCCGTTGACGTCTCGGCGTTCCCCTAAGCTAAGGGCCAATATCATCCTGATCACTACCCTCTCCCTCGTTTCCACATATCTCTGGCTGTCGAATCCTCTGCCCTACCGCCAAGCCGAGCCAAGGGTAGAGCATGTTATATCCGCACACGATGAATTCTTCGTTGACTGGGATGCCATCACGCCCAGCGAAGAACTCTCCTGGGTTCCCTGCTTTCGGTACTTTGGCGAATTCCTCTGTGCCAGACTGACGGTCGCCCTCGATCCGGCGCGGCCACTCAATGCCTCGGCGACGCACCCCAAGGTGCACATCGCCATGGTATTGGTCCCAGGTGAGGGTCACAGCCTAGAGAACGGCAACTGGTCCGAGTCGCCGCTTCTGACGAACCCCGGAGGGCCGGGGGGAGAGGGAACAGCAACCATCGCATCGCTGGGAACGAGGCTACAGACGGTGATCGGGCCGCACCATGACATTATCGGCTTTGACCCCAGAGGTATCGGCGGCACGACGCCCCCAGCGAACTGCTTCCTCCCTCCTAGGGAGCCCGGCAAGAAGGTAGATCGCAAAGAACGCAACACCGCTCTGCTCCACCGAGCCACGTTTATTGCCGCCGAGAAAGCGTTTGGCTACCCCGATTCATCCACCGCGAGGCTCACACGGAGTGTGCAGCTGTCCCGCTCCATGTCGACACTTTGCCGGGACTACGACTATGAAGACTCGATATTTAGGTATCTGGGGATCCCGCATGTCGCCCAGGATATGCAGTCCATTGTGCAAGCCTGGGATCGTTGGACCTCCAAGATCAACGCAGAAAAGCAGATGATGACACAAACGCAGTCTCCGCTCCCTACGACGGAGCTGAGAGTCGAGTCCTCCGCGCCGCAGCCACCAGCTACGCGAGGAAAGCTGGTATATTGGGGCTGGAGCTATGGGACCATCCTCGGGGCGACCTATGCCTCTATGTTCCGTACGTTTTTCTCTGATCCTGCTCGTGTGTCTCCAGCGCGTCAACTAACTTGGGCCATATTTAAGCCGAATCGGTGGGCCGTCTGGTCTTGGATGCCGTGGTTGATACAGATTTGTATTTCAAGAACGTTAGTTGGCCCCAACTCTGGATCATAACTGTGTACTGCACGACACTAACAGACACGCCTTCCATAGACGTGGTTCTCTGCCGTGCAGGACAACGATGCTGTTCTGGAGACATTCTTTCGTTTCTGCCACGAGGCGGGAACTGCCTGTTCCGTCTATCGAGCCGGCGACCAGCCTGACGACATAAAGCAGCGTTTCGACCTCGCTATGGAGGCTCTCAGAGAAGAGCCAATCCTCCTCGTCGGGCCCGGGCCTTCTCGCATTCCTTTCATGATCTCCTACATCGACGTGAAGCAGATCATTTTACTTGCCACCTATCTGCCCACGATGCTGTTTCCTCTCGTGGCGTACATCATCAATTTGATTTACAGTGGCGAGAACTTGTCGCCCGTCGCAGCTCCCCCGGATCTAGCGCCACTGTGCACTGCGAATCTCAGCTTAATAACGTATCCTAGCGATGCCAACATCGGCTGCCTGTGCAGCGACCAGCGATGGCAGGTATGTCCTCCGTGGCGGCGGCTACTACTCTGGAAAGGATCGCAGACGCAGCGACGCTCCTAACACAGTTTAATGTATCTCAGACGAAGCGAAGCAAAGAAGCTATCAACTCCGCATACCAAGAGTTGTCGAACGTGACATGGTTTGCAGATATTGTTCGTTCTACCTTCTACTCTCCTTTCCAACCGATTGAGATCCCTCCAGCGGAGGCGACACCGGCCTATGCTGACAATGCACATAGTGGATAAGTATAATGACAGCCTGCTTGTATTGGGACATCAAGCCGATCGACCCTCCTGCCTTTGACCTAGACGCGATTCCGACAGGGTCAGCATCTGTCAACACGTCATTCCCGATCCTATTCGTCTCCAACACGCTCGACCCCGTCACTCCCATGAGCCAAGGTCTGATCCAGTCGCGCCGGTTCGCGGGCTCCGGCTTCATCGAGCAGAAGTCGCAGGGACACACCTCGCTCGCTGAGGTCTCGCTCTGCACCATCCGCAAGATCGCAGCATACCTGAACAACGGGACCCTGGTGCCCCCTCCCAAGCTCGAGCCGGACAGGCTTACCGGTGAGTGGGTGACATGCGAGAGCGACGAGCGGCCGTGGAAACCGTTCGACGCCAAAGCCGAACTCCGCCAGCTGGACGTCACGGGATGGAGCGAGCATGACATTACGAGAATGAACGCGTGGAAGGAACTGCAGAGTAAGATCCCTCTCGTCGGAGAGGCGACTGATCTGCATCATAATAGTCTTCGTACGGTCCTGGAGTTCGCGCAAGGTGCGCCATCAACGCCTCTGTCGGTCGAGAAGCTATTGCATGATCTGCCTGGAGTTGTTGTACCATAGCTTCGCTTTTGACCTCCTCCCTGCTCACCTTACATCCATTGTAACTTGAATACAGAGGCTCTCCTCTCCACTCTGATCTTAGTGCAGTAACTTGACCTCTGTTTACATTGGCTTGAGCGGGTGATTACTTGCGGCAGCTGACTGATGCTCTACCCAGAGGTGTACATGGTCTCCGGCAGCATTTAGCATCTTCCAAAAAAGTTACTGACGGGTTCTCGGGTCTAGTATGACAGCTCGAGCATCGAATATCGTCTCTCCGAAGTATAAGTGAGCTGTACACTGAGAATCCATCAAATCATACGAGGCAATGCGCGAAAAAAGACGGGTCCCACTTTCATCTGCTTCGTACCGAGTAGAGAGACGCCAATGCTGCAGAGTGGTCTGTGCAGCACCTTCTTACGGCCCAGAAATTCTCTGGACGCCAAATTTTTCCAGATCCTCAGAGCTTTCTAGGGGGAGAGCTTCGTGGTGTATTTTTTTTTCTCTTGTAGCCAGACCTCCGCTCTTTCTTTTCTATTTCCTTTCCTCCCAACCCAGTTCCTCAAGATGCCTGCTGCCTTGAGAGCTATTGCGCCTTTCCTGCGCACCGCGCGGTCGGGCTTGCGGTCCTCCAGCCCGCTCCTCAACCTCCAGCGCCAGACACGATCGCCTGTCTTGAACCTTGCGCGATCGTACGCCGTCTTCGAGCGAAGCAAGCCACACGTGAACATCGGTAGG
>FSZZ01000151.1_pt1 | contig 15371 bp, 5 predicted proteins | sample 1638981 | NCBI WGS metagenome assembly FSZZ01 (sample SAMEA3914812, study PRJEB12502) | metagenome | biome: forest; material: soil | place: Canada | collected 2011-07-07 | depth 0.1 m | reverse complement strand
GGTTGTCGGTGGACCGATGCGTGGTACCCTACCCCGGCCGAGCCAGGATCCCCCCTTCACGGCCAGTGAGCAGTGACTGGACGGTAGGCATCCCAACCAACCCAGTAACGCACGGAAAAGGAAAGGCCCTCGCGTGTGGGGTCTCGTTGGCGGCGGAAGGCAGCCGGCTGGATTTTCTTTTGGATTTTTTTCTCTTGGTGTAAACGTACTTTCTCGAGCGCCTCTTTTTCTAGCCTGTCCACGGCCTGTCCAATCGCGATTTCCTATCCAACACGGCTAGGAGCCTCGTCTCGACGCAAGTCTCTCTGTCCTCTCCGATGCCGTCCTTGGTCCCTGGTCGTCGCCTGACCAATCCTCTCGCGGTCAATAGGTATGATTCCACGCCGACCGGGAGAGAGGGAGAGATGTTCGCAAGCAACTCGTCTCCCCTCGCTCTGTCGGTCTTTCTCCCACTCTCCCGTCCCCCTCCTCGCCCCCGGCGCCCCCCCCATTCCGGAGTGAAGAGGGATGGGGAGCTGACAGCAGGGGACGAAGAGAGAGTCACCGAACGTTCCGACCCTGGACTTGCTTCAGCCCGAAGAGCCAGTGGTCTCAGGTTACCTAAGCAGCTGGGGTCTCGACATAGCGAACGGGCCATTGATGGGCGGTTTGAGGAGAAGCTCTGTTCCCCTCCTCTTACCCTGGTGGGAGGCAATTATCTTCTAAGCTAAACAGCTCTGCCGAAGGGTACAGTACATCCAATCCATGCTTTGAAAGTATACACGTCTTGTTCTACTACTCAGCTACTGTATCGTGGCTACGGAGGAACAAGACTGGGCTGACGTCTCTGTGAGGCCCCCCCCCGTCCCCGTGCAACTACGACGTTCAATTACCGTCACAGTGCTAAATTCCCAATTACCACAAGATCCCAGTCTTGACCCCTCCCGATTCTCCCGATTTTCTTAAGATGTGCGATATAGCCCATGACGAATTCCGAATTAGGAAAAGTCCGGTTGGGAGGCCGGAACCGCAGCGTCAAGCTCATTGCAGCTTTCTCGAAGACGCCAGCAGAGACGCAGTGTCCTTCCTTGTGGTTCCCTCTGCCTCGCTTTGATGGTTAGCTGTGCTCTGGGTATCCGTGTCCTGCAGCCATCGACCACATCCAACCACTACTCGGCAGAGGCAGAGCTCAAGAACGAAACTGGAAGCGGGGTCATGCAGCGGCAAGATTTTGGGAGGGGAAAGGAGGAAATGAACCTTTTCGCATCTTTTCAGCCATCTTTCACTCTCGTCGTATACTTCGTAGATGGGCTCAGGGGACCTGTCTGAGATAGGTAAAGGTAAGGTAGGTACACTCCATCCGTACCGTACGTAGTAAGAGCTCTCTCTCTCTGTAAGCAAGCCTCCCAGCGCGGCCTGTAAGACACAGCACGCCCAAATCAGGCCAGGCCCTAGCCTCCTGTCCCCCCCCTTCTTCCCCCCCTTACCTATTCGGTGCGGCCATCTTTTTATTTTAAAGTACGTAGATCGTTCAACGGATAGCGCGCCGATCGCCCAGCGTCGATCACTAAGACGTTCTCAAGAAACGAACCGCTAACCGCTGCTAACTGTTCTCTATTGGAAAGTTGTTCTTTGGAGACTCTTAGGGCCTTTCCCACGCCATGTGCCAGCGCCTGGCAGCCCTAATTCTGAAAGACGAACTTGACACAAGACTAGTTTCCTCCCTTACCGTGGGTATCCGTACCGCAGTCAAGGCGCACCGTAGCGGCACGAGGTATGTAGCGGCGTCAGGTAGCGGCATCAAGTAGCGTCCATGAGGTTTGTCTGGAGAGCGTGGAGAGAAACATGGTAAGAACTCGGGCGGCGCGTCTGATGCTAAGCGGCTGATGTAAGGAGAGGGGAACATGGCAAGGGGAGCTGGGCTGAGAACGCTCGAGGGCAATGCATATCCTGCACATAGCTACTACTGTACATGCCAATCACTCACTCACTCACTCACTCACTCCACACTGGATATTTCCTCTGGTTCCCCCCCCCGCCTCCACTGAGACGGCCGGTTTGGGGCGTCCCGAGGCGGTCCTTACGAGCTGACATCCAACCCGCCCGCCGCCCACCAAGCCCACCACATATCGGATGTGGTTTATGTGGTAGGTGCGGCGACGCAGCGGAGCGAGAGGGGTGCTTGTGACCAACAGTTCGACTGGAAAGGTCATGCTCCCCGGAATGCAGCTGGCCGCTCCTTGCTGAGCTGTCGTACAATGTTACAACGCGGGGAGGGAGGGAACGGGGCCAGGCCGAGGATCCGTTGATTCGGTGAGGCGAGATGAGCTTTTTTGCTTTCCGGCCTTTTTTCTAATGTATATTACCATACTTCGTCCGTACTTAATAGTACAGATACAGAACTCTTGGAGAAAAGTCCAATGACACGACGAAGGGGGGGCTTTGGGGGGGTTCTGAGTAGCGTGGCGCTAGCCTCTCTGTTCTGGTCCTACCAAGTCCCAAGGCGGTGGACCGCTAGCAGAACAATGCTGCGGAGTTGCAAGGGTAAGTTAAGGTAGGATAAATGGTCCGGTTGTGTTTGCTGGGTTTGTTTTCTTTTCTTTTACGTAGAGGTTCGGTAGCTATTTTTTCTTTAACCAACTGAAATGACAGCACCGGACCAAAGAGCAATCTCAAGCACAACCTAATAGACAACCTACTCTTACCTTAAGTGGCTAACTACAAACAACCAACTGCTTACAACACCCAACAACACCACCACCACCACCCTGGCTTACTTAGCGTCCCTCGGCTCTACGTTCTGCATCTCACTTGGTGTCTTCGCAACTACTCCGTCCACCAAATAGGACTAATTATGCTGTTGAGCTACGGTGATTGAAAAAATCTTAGTACAGTAAGTCATGTGGTGATAGGGATGGCGGCCGACAGCTCACCTCCCCCAATACCAGCCAATATTTTTGCACGAATAGTAGCAGGCATCAACAGCGCCAGAGAACAACTGGCTCAGAGCTTGCTTCGAGTGACACGGTTGCCGCCCGATCAAGCCAGCTCATTTCGATTATCTATGCGACGGGAACCGATGGGAATCTTTTTGTAGGATGCCTTGCTCCTTGCAAGGAAATGAAAGAAGAAGAAAAAGGAAACATAGAAAAGCAACTATCATTTTTTCGCTACGAAGGACTGACTCCATCGAGGCCCTCATTCGCGCTTGCGCTGGGGAGCAGGAAGAGAAATAATGGCCTGTGCTTGCTGTGCTACGTACGGAGTAAGTAATCTTGCTTGGCGCCGTTCTGTGTCGTGACTGGTCAGAGTACGCATGCCGTTGAGGATCCGATTGTCAGGAATCGCAAATTTGAGAATACAAAAAAAGCCCTCTTTGTTATTAGCTAACAGAGTAGGGGTGGGAGAGAAAGGCCCGGCGCGAAGTTCATCTCTCTGGCTGCAGCTTCTCCCCCCCCTTCTTCTCCCACACCCCCCCCGGGGAGATCTGGAATGTAGAGTGCCACGAGGCGTCGTGTGCTTCTAAAAGTAGAACTATATCACAACCATGATAATTGTAACGTCTACGCCCATTTGGCACCCTGGCACGGGGGGGAAGGGGGGAAGACATCTTGTCAACTTTCAGCTGGCTGGACGGGTGGGCAAAAATAAGAGGAAATACAGTAAAAGTAATATACACACGATTTGTAGCTGCGTACTATGTGCTACGTATGGGCGCGACGGGATGCCTAGCTGCTACGCGCAAGCCGTGGTCAGTCACCGCAGGGAAGAGAGGGAAGATGGGACAGGAAAACGAGGCTTAGGTACCCGGTAGTCGGCAGGGTCGCTGAAATGCGACCAGGAAGGCGAGTCGCCGAACTACCCGCCCTTTGCTTTGCGCCCCCTCCCCCCTTCCCATGCAGCGTAAAATACCTTGTGCAGCTCTCGATCCCGGGCTGTGTGCGCCCGTGCAACTGTGTGTGCTGTGTACGGGTTGCCGCTGCTTGGATATTTGTGATGGGGTATGCAATTTGACTTGTCCAGTTGGGCGTCTAGACCTCGCATCCTATCGGAGCAGAAAAAAGGGGGCTTCAGATAGAGAGAGAGGGAGAGGCCCTTTTGCTATCACCTCTTTCGTCGGCGGCTTTCCCAGGTACGCGGTTAGAGAGAGGGCCTGACGCGTTCGACCTCGGGATGTGGACGCCGAACCAGGTTCTCTCCCCCTTGGCGTACGAAGCAAAAGTAGCGTGGAAGGGAAGCAATGGAACGAGCTTCTCTCACTAACACCACCACCACCGCCGCCACCAGGGTCGCGGACGACTGTAACATCGGCGTCCTTAGCGCACACCACGACCGAGCCCCCCGGACGCAAGTGTGAAGGTCCACGGGAAGCTTGCGAGTGTAACCTTGCCCACAAGTTAGCCTTCTCTTCCCCCCACACACAGCTCGCAAGCTTACACGCACATGGGTACGGCAGAAGCTCTCTCTGCTCTCGCCGTGTCGCTCTACTCCATAAGACACATTGCGTAAGTATGTACGTACTGTACGTCAAGTACGCTTGGGTTCCTGTGTCCACTGTTCGCTATCCGCTATCCACTATCCACTATCCCACTGGCCATGTGTCTACGGAGTATATCCATGCTGGGCTACCCTAAGGCATGGTCCGAGTTGGCCCCAAGCGAGTCTCTTCTGGCTGCTCTGTTTTGTCTGTATACGGAGTGCGTTTGTTTTCCTTTTTCCTTCCTCGGCTGCACTTGCAGTCCTTGGGCCATCTCAGCTAGCTGCTAGATTCCTCATTCTCCTAGTTGGTACCTAGGGAGCTCGAGAAGGTTAGCTGGCGGCTTCGGTAGGCCGTCATCTCTTATGTCCGACGGTCGGTCGACGATTTTGGAGCGGGCGGTAGGGTGCGGTTTTTCTCTTCCAGCGCGCGCTAGCGACGGGCGACTCGCCCCAGCAAAACATTGGGAAGATTGAGCTCAGGTGTGTGTGTGTATCCAAGTCTGGTGATCAAGCGGCGGCCATATTCTACGAAGTACGGCCATTTCGTACAAAAATATGCGCCCGTTCCCACAGCTCGCCGAATTCATTTAACATTTTTGTACAATTTCGCATCCCCTTTTTCTTGGGCGGCAACCGCTGGCGGCAACGCCCTGAAACCACCGACGACGGCATGAGCACCTCGCCACCGCTCCCTGTGACAGATTCGGGCTCCCTCGTTTCGCGAGGCCCCAGCTGGGGGGCGTCGTGTTCGTCGATTGTACTGTACTCTCCATAGGTACCGTCATGACGGCATGTACGTATATGTGTAGAGAGGAGCAAGGCAAAGCAAGGTAGTCAAGTGCCAGAGTCGGCTTTCCCAGGGGTGAGCAATTTGACAACCCGGCACTTGAGCTCTCCCCTCGATGATGCTAGCTTGCCGTGGCTATGTATTTCGTCACCAGGGGGGGGAGAAGTGAAGGGAAGGGGGTCCATGTTGACGGACATGATCTTCCAAAATGAGCAGAGGGAGTGGGTTTCTTCGGATTCCCGCTGTCGTGATTCTCGACTGATGTCCCCCGGAAGAGCGAGATTAAAGATCATGTTCCGGCCCTTGCGGCCACGTGTTTTAGCGACCTAAGCCCCCCTCCACCCCCCCTCTCTCGCGCGAATGTGGCCCCTGCGGATGGGCAGCCAGGTCACGCCAGCGCGTGTGCCAGGGACGAGGTTGTCCCTTGCACCACCAGTCTACCACCACTGACCCGGTGTCGCTCTGCTCCCCAGGTGCTGTACGTAGTACCTAGCCAACTAGCCCCTACTGCACGCTACGGCCTGTTCTACTACCGTACGGACGGTCAGGCGTGCCTGGGAGAGGGATGGTTTGCGCGGGAGAAGGGCCTGGTTTGGTGTGTGGTCAAAGTGGACTCGGCTTCGTACATCCCCGGTATCGTATCATTCTCCCTCTCTCTGTCTCTCTCCCCCCTTCTCTCTATGGGTCTGGCACGGGGTGGGTAACTTTCAAAAAGAGCCTGTCAAGCCTGTGTACTTTTCCCCTGCCATGCCACGCAATGCCATGCCCTGCCAAATTCGCATCCCTCCCTCCACTTCCTCCTTCGCGTCCTCGGTTGTACTTTGTACGAAGTATGTACTGTAGGATCCACACGAGATAGATTTCTTTCCTTGTTCTGCGGCCTTGCTGCAGGCAGGCAGGGCAGATCGCTTTGGGACAGGAGCGTCGACGGTCAATTTCCTACCTCAGCGTTGCTCAGCTACTCTGCCTTGGGGCGCGTAGCCTAAACTGATTAAACTTTCCCAAGTGGTAAAATGAGATGTCGTCTTGGGAGTTCAATGGCTTCCCCATGGCACCAAGCACCAAGCACCAAAAGCATATTATTAATTCCTCTTCTCTTGGACGATGCATGCTAAGGGTTAATCCCCCTCCGTATCAAGAAGCCAAGCCACAGAATCACGGCATCAGTGCGCCGTTGTGCCGAGTCATGGTAACTCGGCATAGCGTATATACTATACCGCAAATACACCCAAGGGGTACTGGTCCAGCGGTCGTACATATTAACGTCCGCGCAGAGACGTTTTGACGGTTTGCGACGAAAGTAGTAAGAACAGAACTCGGAAGAATAAAAAAAAACCTCCTTGGGATATGCCTAGTGCAGCGTTGTCTGGGAAAGGGGGGAAAGAGGGGCGCAGCGATCAAAACATGTCACCAGTGTGGCCAAACTCGGCTCCCCGAAAACGGTCCATTTTTGCACGTCCATGGCTCGAATTCACTTAGCTCAGGAACAAGTTTTGGCGAACGAGAGTCGGGCCCGAGTAGAAGGTGCAATCTCCATGTGATCAAGAAAGCCTCTAGCCATGCCATCCTCCGGCCCTAAGCGACGCCGTCGAAATTCGGCACCTAAGTAGCAAAACAAACCGCCTTGATCTTGCCTCTCTGGCTCCTACCCCTCTCGCCTTGCATGTTGTAGCATGTATACATGCGTCGATACTTGCCGGAGATGGGAGAGCAGAGGGTGGAGAAGCGCCACAAAGTCTACCTATGCCTTTTGCGTGCCCCCCTCCTCCTCTGCTCCCAGTGCCAGGGGTCGTTTCTGTCACCTGCGGCAGAGCACGTCGCCCGCTCGCCGTCGCCGCCTATCTCATCACGCACTGCGCTGCTGGCTCGGGTTGGATGCGCAGAAGCCGCCCCCTCTCCCACCCCCGGGACAGCGCAAAGGTAAGGTACGGTACCACTCAAGCTACTCCAGCTCCCCTTCAGCCCTTTCGTATCCTGTTTTGTTTTCTTTCCACCTCATGCATCGCAGTCGACTCCTTGAGCCCGCCCCTTCCCGAAGTACTTTGCTTTTTTCCTACTCTTTGGGTGCCCACCCCTGCGCGGAACTTGCCAGTAGTCTTGTCTCCTTTTTAGGGCGGCGCTTGTTCGCCTCCTACGCTGCTCCTTGTCCACGCTCTGTTGTCCGGCTTCCCTGACGTCGGCATAGACACACAGATCTATCAAATCTCCACAAAAGCCGTCCCATGCAGGGGTTTGGGATGGGGGCATAAAGAGATTTTCGGGAGGGATTGGGGGGGGAGCAGAGCGGGAGGCGTCGGTTGTCACTAAATGGTCGGGAATTGCTTTTCCCAGCATCACATTGACACTTTTTTTTTTTCTAAATTTGGGCGTCGTCACCGCCCAGACCAGACTGTCTGTGGCTTCTGGGCCAGACGTTTCGTAGAAACCTCCGGGCTGACTGTAGTAGGCCAGAACAGAGTTTTTTCTCTCTTCCCCTTCGATGGCCCCCCCGTTCGAGGTGGGCGAAAAAGAAAAAACACTCGTCACATGTTGAGTAAGGTACCGTACCTAGCAAGGGGGGAGACCGATGCTGTCGGTGACTCTATTCTGCTTTGCTCTGCATGTTTCCATCACTCATTGACGAGAGCATCGGTATCCCAAATTAAGATCGACCAGCCGGTGTGATGGTGATTTGCATGGGCCGCTGATAAACAAGCTTCCCTGAGCACGACCAAACTACGTAAGTGAGGCCGCAGTGGCCGGCTCAGGGACTCTGGTTTCTTTTGCCATCCCAAAAAGTGTCTACCCGTGCTCCCGTGCAGCCCGTGCTACCCTATCCCAGTCTATGTATCTGAGAGCTCCCCCAGGAGATCAAAGATAGAGAGACGTACGTACAGCAAGGAAGGTATCCCCGGTCTCTGTCGATCAGCACTCCGCCTAGTCGGGACGGAAACAGTCCGCTTCTCTTGGGCCCTGGGCAGGCAAATAATTATGATGGGTGCATCAAGGTGCTCCGGGGGCTGATGTGTGTCTTGGAAGGTCTCACAGGTCGCCGAGGTGAAGGACGATCAGTCTTCTCCGTGGCATGCTTTCCGTGGTTTGGTTGGTTCGGTTTCGCTCTTGATTTGTCTCTGATGCCCTCCCGTCCACCCGAGACTTGCCTGTCGATCCGCCCAGGACACAAACGCAGCTCATCACAGGCTCACACAATGCTTACAAGTTGACAAGCTACAGGCTCACCAGGCCAGCCAGGCCAGGCCACCCCCCCTTCGTGTCTCTGCTCTGCAGCTGGCCGCGACATGTTATCTCGGGCAAACTCTGTCCTGGGATCTGCAGTCGACGATGGGCTCCGTCGTGTCACCATGAGCTGATCGGGACCTTGTAGCTAGGAGATCGCCTCAGTCTGTGTGCCGTGTATCGCCGTCGAGGAGGTGCATAGCCGTCGCGTCGAGCACTGTGACACCGCCTCTGGGTGGCTGCCTTGGGTCTCGATCCAAGGCCCAGCTCCGTCGTGACCGCCTGCGTGTCTCGCACACAAAGTATCGCCGCCGCCATGGGGCCGGAAGCCCGTCGCCTCACGGCTAGAAGCATTTTGGGTCGTACGCCCGAGTCTACGTGGCGCGACCTCCCACTCTTTGCCCCTCTCTGTCTCGCTGCGTTCTGATGACTTTCCGCATGTCTTCCCTTGGCAGACTCTGTCCTCCAGCCGTCTTGCCGGTCCATGGTTCTGCTATATGACGCGAAGAGTCTGTAGGTTGGGACCATATTGGGCCAGTGCCCCGAGTAGCTCGGGCATGACAAGGCTCGTCCAGCTCTTAGCCTGGGCCACTCTCGTGCGAGTTGGATAGCTTCAACGTTCGCAACAAGCTTTCCTTTCATCTCTCTTTGATGCAAGGTTCTTGAGGATCGACGTCGTGCACGCGCCGGCTCCAGGATGATCCCCAGGGCCTGGCTCGCCTGGCACGCCTGGGTAGCATAGCGATTCCACCGAGCTGGAATCGCTTCCGTTGCGCTACCCTATCGAGCCTATCTTACACTATGAGAGTGGATAGATCGATACAAACTCCGTCATAGCCCCCTCTCGCCTTGCCGGAAGGGATCGAACTGAGAGTCTTGTTCGGGCAGTGATCAGCATTCACTCCTCAAAAACGTGCCGCGGCAGCGCAGTTGGCATGGGCCAAAAAAAAAAGAGGGCTGAAAGAACACAGCTATCCGCCCCGTCAGGCTCGTGGCTGCTGGCTCTGCTTCTTTTACTCATTCTTGTCATTGTTATCCTTGGGCTCCGGGGCGGGTGTCGTTGGTCTCTTACCTTAGTCCACAACGTGTGGTTCTTGATATGACGGCACGTCAAGCACACCACACACCAATTTTTATACAGATCGTCGTGTACCCTCGCCTCTCCCAGGTATCTCTTGCACAACTCGCATGGGTTGTCAGGGCTGGATGCAAAGTTTTCCGTGCCGGAAAGAGCAATGCCGCGGCAGCCCGCCAGCGCGGCTTGTGATCCTGACCGCCCTCCACCGCGTGCCAGCGAATCGCATCCAGTCCCCCTCGTGTTTCTATAAGCGTATCAAGGTTGCGTCGCCCCCAGACTATTGTATGTGCGGACCGTACAGCACGCATCTGTCAGCGCTCTGCAAGTCGTCCCAATGGAGCGTCGCGAGCAGTGTAGCGTCAGTCCCGGATACACGGGTCCCCGGTATCCCGCCGGTCCAGACTCAGACAAAGAACACAGGTGGGTGGGAACCGTAAGGGTCCCACAGCTTCCTTCGGACATAGCCTGACGAGCCTGAGCTGCCACGGCCCTCTTTGGGCATTCGGGAGGGTTGCTTCGTGCTGTACGGTCCGTGTGGGTTTTCCTGTTCCAGAAGCCACTGCGCCTCCCTAACCGGACGAAGACGACTCAGCTCCGAGACGCTTCGACGCGGGCAGCCGGTGGCATGACATTCTTGGTCCATTATTCTCCTCGTGTATTCCTTCTCTTTTGCTGATTAACCTCGCGCCGGACCCTGGGACGGTGACTTGAGGAGCGAGACCGGTATTCACACACTTGCCTTCTAGCGGATGCTGCAAGCGAGAAGGACAAAGGACACGCTTCACCGGCCGGGTGCTCGTTGCCATCCGGCAGTCGGTAGCGGGAATCTAGAATACGGAGGCGGAGTCTTGGAGAACGGGCGACGTCAGCTGAAACATGGATATTCTATCGCTCTCGCCGTCCCACCCGCGAGCATTGTTCACGAGAGGCCCCCAAATCCCAGCCCCTGCTGGGGAGGCACCATATGACGAAAGGGAAGCTTTTGCCTTCGCGCTTTCTTGGTTCCCGCCGAACAAACGGACGCGAGTACAGCTCGCATGGTGGATCGACTCTGCCAAGTACGTGGCGCGAGGAGACCACACCCGAGACAACTTCGTTGGACCCTACCGGGCGACCCGTCACTTTGGTTTCTTTGTCGACACCCTGTTTTACACGGATATCTTACAATACTATCAGAGGTAATTTGTACGCGCCTCCATCTAGCTGAATACCCGTGGCTGGAGGACTTAGCTCTGGTCGCACTCTAAAACGTCCCCGACCGACCTTCGGTCTGCGCGCGAGACATGTCTCACCTCTCCTCCTCCCAGACAAGTGGGAGGATGTGCGGCAAGCACGAGAGACCGGTGACGCGAAACCAAGACCCAAAAATATACAGTATCTCAAACCGTCCTTGCTACCAGACGTGACAAGAAACTCTCTTTGTGAAACTGCCTAAGATTCAGTCTATTTGCACCGTAGCCGCTGGTCTGCTGTAAAGCTCTCCTTGTTAACAAAGTTTCGTCCCCTTCTTAGGCCTTGAAGTATCTCGACCGTCTCCCAACGTGAGTAAGGTGCTGACGAAGTCGCCATTCATCTCAGGGGCAAGAGTCTCCGGGCCCGCCCTGCTATAGGAAGAAGCATGGATGCACGCGGAGGAAGGTTCCTAAATCCGAAGAGTTCTTTCATGTCTATCGACTTGTAGCGAGGGAGCCGGTCTTGAATGCCGTCGTATCCCTAGCTGAACGAAGCAGCCTCCCTTTCCTCTATGTCATGCTTCCCCTCTCCCACCCCCTCCCCCTCCCCCTCAATTCGAATCTCACGCTGCCTTTGTTACCAAGGCATCCCTGAACTCCAAGGTCACTCCCTTTCCTTCGCTGCTCTTGACCATCCTGACAGACGCCAGATCCCTTACCACCCAATCGGGACCGGCACCGACTACCTGCTCGAGCGTGTGGCTCGTAACCACGCCCAGCACGAGGCACCCAGCGTCCTTTCCTGCCTTGATGCCGGCGGGGCTGTCCTCCAGGACCAAGATCTTGTGTCCAGACCCCAGACCCAGCTTCTCCTTGCCCATAAGGTAGCAGGTGGGATCTGGCTTTCCATTCTCGACGGACTCGGCCGTCACAAGGTGCTCGGGCTTGGGCAGGTCCAAGGCATCGAGCCACCCGCCCACGAGCGGCTCGGTGCCCGACGTGACGATCGCCCAAGGGGCGTGCGCAGCGACGAGGTCGTCCAGGAGGGAGCGCGCTCCTGGGATCAGGGTCGCGTCGGCACCGTACAGCTTAGGGAGGCGGCCTTCCATATCCCTGACGTCTATGCGAGAATGTCAGTGACATCTCTCTCTCTCGTGGCTCCCCCTTCCTCTCCCGGCAGAGGGAGGGAGCTTGTTGATTATCCCTCGAACAGACGGATCTCTCGCCTGACTCCCAACTCCTACGTCCCCCTTCCCCCTTCCCCCTTTCCCAGGGGGTCAGGAGGAAAGCAGGCAGGTATGGATCAACGCTCGCCCGTTCATCCATATCCATCCTGCAAAGACAGTGCCTCCTGTTCCAGAGAAGAGGGGCTTGTACAGGCGATCGTCTCTGCCGTTACCGAGCCCAGGGGTTCCATGATGCCAGTGCATCATTCCTCGAAGGCATATTCAGGGAGCAGCTACTCTATGGGCTTCAGGAAGGGGGGAAACTCACATTCCCAGTTTGCCTTCTCAGGGGCCAGGACCTTGAGCATGTCAATACTCCTTCGACCATGCGAGGTCTGGAGGATGACCTCGGGATCAACCCCTATTTCCGCACCCACGCTACGCAGCCACAGCCATGTCAGCTTACAAGTCTGTCAATTGGAAAGGTGACAGAGGTATTCGGGATTTCGTGTCTTCCCGTCGTCGCCTTACGTGTGCCAGTGCTTCACGACTGCGTCTGTTGAGTCGATGATGGTCCCATCCATGTCAAAGAGGAGCCCATCAAAGGTGACCTCCTCGGGGGGCGCTGAGAAAGCCAGCGTCTCGGACTGTGTGCTGCCCATTTTCGAATATGTTCGCTACCGTAGTTTACCGTAAAGTGCTTTAGGCGGTGACGATGATGGTGGCGCGCCGGAACCGGGAACCCGACCTCGGACCCAGAAACAAACGAATGAAAGGAGGCCTCAAAAGATTTGTCTACAGCTCGCGGACTTCGTATACAAAGAAAGTACAAAAAAATGAAAGTCGAGACAGACGATGACCAGCGAAACTTAGTTACAACAGATCACTCTTGCTCTTGGGACCTGGTTTATTTAAACCGGGCCGAAAAAGGACTACGAGCCTCGCAACGTGGTGTCCGGGCCACCTCAAATTCTCTTTCAGGGGGTCTAAGACGACTTCGGAAACTCCGCCAGCGGTAGACGGCGGCGGCGAATTTATGTCGTCGATGCGACCGTCAAAGACTCGGGTTCATTGGTTCAGCGGCCAAAACTCGGAGCCGGAGGACGTCTATGTCCTTATCGTGCCACTTACTTAGACTACAAATTCTGGAAGTTAATTCTGGAAGTTAATCATGGAAATTGGTCAATATAATATGCGGCAAACACGAGCAACAAGAATAGGTAAATCATTGTCTTTTTTGCCAGCTTTCCCCAGAGAGAAGCTGCCCGATAGGCAGGTGTTCATTTCATAGGTCATCGTTCCTCGTTGTGGAGTCACAGTAGGTGGTAGTTGGTATAACTCAGCTTGCTCAGGAACCAAAAGTCTGCATAATAATAAAAAGCGCCGCCTCTGGGCGAAAAGAAAATGGAGGCGGGGCGGTCCTTATCCTTTATCAGTAGCAAATTTCTTGTTATCGGAAAGTCGGTGAATCCTGGCAGAACATTATCACTTTGTCCCCCCACTCAATTTTTTTTCCAATGTGCAAAAGTTCGTGGAGCCTTCCAATCAGTAAATCCCACCTTCTGGCATCAGAGTGAGAGAAAGTCGCGAAACGATGGCCGGAACAGTCAACAAGCCCAAGAGTAAGTCGCAAGCCCGTATGAGTGGCGGCCCAATTGTACTCGATATTAACGCAAATCCCAGAGCCCAAGTCCAAGAGGACGCCCGTCCGGCTGCGGCACAAGATCGAAAAGGCGTCGGCGGCCAAGCAGAGGAAACAGAGAAAGCTTGCCAAGAACAATCCGGAATGGCGATCGAAGTTGAAGAAGGACCCGGGCATTCCCAACCTCTTCCCGTACAAAGAGAAGCTGCTGCAGCAGATTGAGGAGGGCAAGATCAGGAAGAAGGAGGAACAGCTGCGGCGACGGGAAGCCCTCAAGGCTGCCAACAACCCCGAGCCCAAGGGCGAGGATCCGATGGAGGATGACGAGGTGGATGGCGAATTTGACGAGATGGAAGAGGATGACGATATGGATGAGGGGGCGAGCGATATCGACGAGTCGAATCCGCTGGCTGCCCTCCTCGCCAGCGCCAGGAAGGCTGCCGAGAAGTACGATCGCGAGCTCCAGAGTGGCGATGAAATGGACGAGGATGACGAGGATGACGACGACGAGGACGGCGGGGAACGAAACGGAAGCGCAGTCGAGGTGCCAGGGGGCGCCTCCTCGCGGAAAGCCTTCGACAAGGTCTTCAAGCAGGTCGTGGAGCAGGCCGATGTCGTGCTCTACGTTCTCGACGCCCGCGATCCCGAGGGAACTAGGTCCCGGGATATCGAGCGCTCCGTCATGGCGGCTGCCTCCGGAGGCAAGCGGTTGATCCTGATTCTGAACAAGGTCGATCTTATTCCGCCGCCAGTCCTGCGCAACTGGCTGATCCATCTCCGCCGATACTTCCCTACCCTGCCTCTCATGGCGTCCAATCCCGCCGCGAACGCCCACACCTTCAGCCACCGGGACATGACGGTCAAGAGCACAAGCGCCGCGCTGTTCCGCGCGCTCAAGTCGTATGCTGCCAACCGTGACCTCAAGCGCGCCATCTCTGTCGGTGTCATCGGGTACCCCAATGTCGGAAAGTCGTCCGTGATCAACGCTCTCCAGTCCCGCCTGAGCAACAGCCGGGGCCAGCATAACGTCTGCCCTGCCGGCGCTGAAGCCGGCGTCACCACTGCTATCCGCAGCGTCAAGATCGACAGCAAGCTTACTCTGCTTGACTCGCCTGGTATCGTCTTCCCGTCAACCGTCGAAGGCTCGAGCAACGGGTTTGTTCCCAAGAACAAGACCGAGGCGCACGCCCACCTAGTGCTGCTGAACGCCGTGCCTCCGAAGCACATCGAAGACCCCGTGCCAGCCGTCTCGCTGCTGCTGAAGCGGCTGTCTACGACCCCCGAGCTCCTGGAGAAGATGACCAACGTGTACGACCTCCCACCTCTGATGGTCGATCCCAACAGCGGAGACGTGACAACCGACTTCCTCGTCCAGGTAGCGCGCAAGCGAGGCAGGCTGGGCCGAGGCGGTGTCCCCAACATCCATGCCGCAGCTATGACCGTCGTCACCGACTGGCGGGACGGCCGTATCCAGGGATGGATCGAAGCCCCCGTTCTGGCGGTGGCCGCAGAGGGCCAGAGCACCCCGGCGACACAGGCCGACGATGCGCCTGCTCCGGATCAAAAGGTTCTGGTGACGGAATGGGCCAAGGAGTTCAAGCTTGAGGGTCTCTGGGGCGACCTTGACGCCAAGGCGGCCGACGAGGAGATGCAGTAAAAGCGCCACGATGGCTTCGAATCTTTCCCAACGTTAGACCTTCTTCTTGGTCGAGTTCTTTATGTGAGATGCGCAAAAGGGCTCGCGGGTGGCGTTTCGGTTATGCTGGCATGGCTCTTATCATGGCTCTGTTATGGCTGTACATAGTCTTCTTTCCCATATAGAAAAAAGAGTTTGATTGTCCGAACCATCCTG
>FSZZ01000160.1_pt1 | contig 17141 bp, 19 predicted proteins | sample 1638981 | NCBI WGS metagenome assembly FSZZ01 (sample SAMEA3914812, study PRJEB12502) | metagenome | biome: forest; material: soil | place: Canada | collected 2011-07-07 | depth 0.1 m | reverse complement strand
CTCGCCGAGCTCGGTGGTGCACACGGGCGTGTAGTCCTCGGGGTGGGAGAAGAAGACGAGCCACTTGTCGCCGATGAACTCATGGAGGTCAATGGGGCCGTTGGTGGTGTCGGCCTTGAAGTTGGGGGCAGTGGAGCCCAGGCGGAGGCTGCGGTCCCAAGGTCAGCTTTCTCTTCCTCATCCTACGCGTGGGCGGCCGCGACCGGACGCTGCCCATCGCGAAGAGCACGCTGCGGGACAACAGGCAGCCCTGCGCGCCGAGGATCGGAGTACGTACGGAGCGGCACGTTCAGCCATTGTGATGGTGGGATGTAGAATTAGAAGAAAAGGGTATCAAGTAAGACTGCAGTACGATATATTAGCGAGGCTGATGGACGGCCGGCTGGCATATGAGCAGAAAAAAAAACCTACAAGACGGGTGGTATGAGGGACGGAGGAATGGGGTGAGGCGATGATGTGATGAGGGGCTACGTGGTATTTAACATGACAGCTCAAAGGGTCTTCATGCTTTTCAGGGCGTAAGAATTATTAAGTAATAAGACCAACTACTTGCGTCTTTCCTCCCCTCTCCTAGTCCACCATCGGAGGCGTTCAGATGAAGCCCCCGGTCTAGAGCTGATTGTCGCCTGCTATCACGCCGGGGACTAGCTCTGCGCAATAATTCCCAGCGGACCGCGGCCCCGAGATGATTGGCGAGTTAGTACGGTACGCGACTCGCAACCTGTACGACATAATAGATTCTCCAACAGCTTTCCCAAACCCCGAATCACCTGTTATTCCCTCCCGTTCCTGGAAGCTTCCGCGCTGCGGACTTTGGCTCGCTTGGCCTGCTTGGGTCACTTTTTGGCTCGATAGTTGCCCCTCCATGGCTTCATTCACAAAGCTAACGTGGGGTTGACCTACCCCTCGATTCCCAAATGTGGCATGGTTGAGCATTGCGCGATCGTTCGAGCTTCTCATTGGACGATTGTCGCGCCTACCGTGGGATTATGTCACTTGCTTTGCAGATTTGCAATGTTGCCCCTCCGATCCATGTTTTTATCTGCCTGAAGAAGAATTTACGGAGTACGCTGGAGTCGGTTTGGTGTTTGCTTTCAGCTGCACCAAGTTCGCTTTCATCTATAAAGAAGAACAGTGGCAGCTCGACCGGGTGCGCAAAGGACATTACGCTTTCTAGGAACAAGAAACGACGCCAAGTCACACCCAAAAGAGGTATCTAAGGCATCTCGGGCAGAGGGAACGGAAGGGAAGGGAAGGGACTTGCAGCCTACCAATTTTACCCCTGACGTCCCCAAATGCCCGCAGCTCGTACAAATCTTAATGTTGTGTACATTATTACTAACCAAGATGCTGGCGACTCTATAGTCCTAGATGAGTCTTAACGCAGCGATATCGTGGCAAGCTATAATAGAACGAGACATATAAAAAAGACTAGAGTACAGAGTCCACCATTCATGAGACGCCATGACAGTTTAAATATCTTCCCATCACAACTTCACCTTGCCAGCGCTGAGCTCTGCCCACTCCGATGGCCCAAAAGGCACGTACGAGTTCTGCTTCAGCCAATACACCAGGTCCTCCCCCGTCTTGGATGGGTCGACTCCCTGGTCTCGCAGTACGTTCTTTTGCTGCTTGTTCGTGCCCGTCACCACCAAGGAAGCGCCCTTGGCTACCCGCAGGAAGATGGGAACCGCGTACTTGGGCAGCTGATCACGCACCTGCTGCGCTATGCTTCCCAACACCTCGCTGCTGGGAGCGCCCCCCGCCGCGGTGAGCACGGCCGGATCCAGCACAACGGCGGCACACCCTGCGCGGCCTTCGTGGCCCGGCAGGCTCACGCCGTAAACGTTGGGCTCGTGCACGGCCGGGTGCTGGCCCAGCGCTTGCGAGACCTCGGCGGTGGAGACGTTCTCACTCTTCCAGCGGAACGTGTCGCCGATCCGGTCGCTGAAGTGCACCATGTTGTTCGCGTCCCACCGCAGGATGTCGCCGGTGCTGAACCAAGCGTCGCCTTTGGTGAAGACATCGCGCATGACCTTCTTGGCCGTAGCGGCCTGGTCGCCGTAGTAGCCCTGGAAGCGCGACGATACGTCGTTTGCTGGTAGCCTGAACAAGAGCTCACCCGCCTCCCCGTGGGGAACCCGGGTGCAGAATCCCGTCTTCGAATCACGATGCGGACGATCGGTTTCGTGATCCACCTGCACGAGGGCAAGGGTGCGGCCCAGCGCCAGGCTGTATATGCTGCCGTTCCGACCAACGGCCCCCATGCTCCAGTTGTTCTTGCTGAGGTTGAACGTGCCAAAGTTTCCTTCGGTGGCGGCGTAGAATTCGGCAATGGCCTCGATGCCGAAGCGCTCCTTGAACCGATCCCAGACATCCGGCCGAAGTCCATTGCCCAGAGCGGTCTTCACCTTGTGCTTCTTGTCCACGTTTTCGCCGGTTACCGGATCGATCGCGGGCGGGGCGGACATGAGATAGCGACATGTCTCGCCGACATACTGGATAATGGTGGCATCGTGTTTTCGAACCTCGTGCCAGAAGTTCCTAGTAGAGAATTTGCGTCCCAGAGCCAGGGTCGCGCCGGCGCCGATGACATGCGCATAGCACAGGATCATGGCAGTGCTGTGATATAAGGGCATGGCCTGCACAATTCGGTCAGCAAAATTACGCTGGAGGGAGGCCATCGAGCATGCCGTCGCCGTCCGAACTCGGTACGAACAGGACCGGTAGCTCTCAGGTGGAGGATTCAAATTCGCGGAGCCTCACCGTGTAGTATACGTCGGTCGTCTTCGTGCCGATCCACCGACGCGTGAAGCCTCCCGTGATCCAGATCTTCGCCCACGACACAATTGCTGCCTTCGGAAGACCAGTGGTCCCGCTGGTGTAGATGAGAGCTGCCATGTCGGAAGGCTTGACACATTCCCGGATCTCGTCCGGGGCACGGTATGGCTTGGTCTTGCGCACTTCTGCCTCGGCCTCGGCGGACAAGACCTCGCACTGAACGTCTCCGACGGCCTGCCGCACATCCTCGCCAACGTTCCCGGCGACGGTCGGGTCGATAAACAACAACCGCGTCGTGGCCTTCTTCAAGCAGTGTATCAGAGCCGGTCCGGTCAGATTGTAGTTGATGAGAGCCGGCGCGGCTCCCAAGGACCACAGCGCGAGGATGAGGAGCGCGAAAGTATCCGTGTTCTGGAAATCCAACGCCACGATCTCGCCCTTGGTCACGTTGTAATTCGTCTTCAGCCAGGCCGCATATCGAAGAGTTAGGTCGTACGCTTCCGCGTATGTATACCTCTTGTCCTCGAATCGTAGAAAGTCGCGGTTCGCCGACGACTTGGCCAATGCGAGCTGCTCGAAGCGGTCGAACTGGTTGAGGCGGCCGTTCATTCGACGCCATACCAGGTTCAAGGCGGTGGGGACGATGGAGCGAAACAGGAGGGCGTCGTACGAGATCCCTAGGCGGGCATCGAGGTATGCGGCGGCCCCGGCTGCCGCAGGCAGGGCGAGAGAGAGCGGGATACCTGCTTCCAGAGCGTTTTGTGATCAGCCTCACGTGTGCAGAGGATGTAGACGGCCACCGGTGCATTGCAGGAAGACAGATAACCTACCGGCCATGGTGCGCGATATCGGGAGGAAATATTAGTGCCTAGTCCTGGCGGAGGAAGCTTCGGATCTAGGTTGCTTTGGACAGCAGCGAAACAGGACTCCCAGGCTGTCGGTATGCTGCTTGTATAGAGGTACCTTTGTAGGTATTTAAGAAGGCCGTCGACTGGGGTTTTGAGTTTGCCAGCAAAATCTCACGACAATCCGGTGATTCCGACCACAATGGAAGACTTAAGGGGAAGAAGGCAGCAACCGGCAAAAGAATTCCCTTTTCAACCCAAGAGTGCCACCATCTCTGCTCGATTCGTCGTCGGTTGCTTGCGAATGCGCATGACGGTTTGTCGGCAAGCTAGTCCTGAGCCTCGGCTTTTTTTCTCTTACTGAGAAACAGGGATCTATAATCACGCTAGCGGGGTTCGTTTTCCCTCTCAACTCCGTAGAATCCGTCTTCGTAACAAGCTATGTACTTCGTATCCAGCATACCTTATTGCTTATCTACCTAAACGTGGTACTGTACAGGGTATTATTTCCTGTGTAAGGTGGGCGCCGTGCGATTGTCGGAATCTTGTGGTCTGCTTGCTCGCCTGGTGTAACCCGGTTTGCTAATGTGGGTGCGGTCGCGATTGCGGCGAGGAGCGATAGGTGCCAGGGACCTATAGTACTGTACTGTATTTCTGTAGCATAAGGCTATAACGAGCTCGGGCCGTGTTAGTGGTCGCGTGGGCTGCTATTGCACCCCACGGTTTCCTACGTGTATCTATTGTGAGATAGTCATACGACTCTCACCAACAGCAGATCATGGTAAACGTGGTGTGCTTTCGATCCTGGCAGCCTGGCAGCGTGCGTACATACTTGGTAATTAATTGACACTTTGGCGATTCGCGGGGCAAATTATTCCTCAATGCCATGTGAAACCGAAAGTTGCTCGTGGCGATGCACTTGCTCTGTGGCTTCTGTGCCCCGCTCTATACCACCGCTCCAGCCACAGTTACTGTGGCTGGTGAATCACCAAGCGTACAGAGTTGCTAGCCCAGGAACAGGCCCAAGCTAGTCTTTATTGGGCCAATATTCAGGGACGTCATTTTGCGACCCTCATGACAGCGTGTCGAGCGCGCTTGATGGTGGACAGTGCCAACCCGTAGAAACGACATGTCTACTGCATCATCGCGGACCGGTAAGAGGTCCGCCGATATTGGCACCGACGCCATGCCCGATACAACGGGAACCGAGAACGCCGCTGCAAAGGCGTCGACGACGGCCCGTAAGCAACCACCGCCCGAGAAGCCTTCCGACATTCGAACCCGTACTTGGGTTGTCATATCCTTCTGGCTGCTTGTTGTATTCCTTGGCTTGCCAATATGGTGGCATACGACGACGATATACAGAGCGAACTTGCCGCTTGACGAAATGCTCGAGTGGGCTGATGGCAAGGTGTGTACTTGTTTGATCCTCCCTTCCCACCGATACTCAAACACGAGCCACCGCTGACCTTGATGACCTGTCCAGGCCTGCCGCCCGGTGTTTCCCCTACGAATCGCCATACAAGCCGACTCGTTGCAGGAACAAGAGGCCCAGAACCTGCTGCGCCTTACCCAACATGCACTCGATGACCTGAATGACTTCTCCGGCCACCATCTCCGTCTCGAACTGTCAAGCCGGTCTTCGGGGACTGATGACGGAACTGCGTTGGCGATTCGACTGACTCCCGGAGAGTCAACCACATCGACTCTCGATCCGCACTCTCCTATCCTCGACATTACATATCCGCCAAATTCGATCCCTTCACCCAGCTCCTCCTCCTCGACATTGGCGACCTACCTAGCGAACGAGCTGCGATTTACCTTCGCGGAGGAGCAGGCCATAATATCCTACCTGCTCTCGGCCTCTTCGTTTCCGTCCGACCAGCGTCACCAGAGCCCTGCCCCGGAGTTTGCAGACGCGCTCGCCAAGCGAACCACGAGGTCTCTGAAATATGCCCCGACTTATCATCTCACATTTTCGCTCTTCACGAGCGGCCCGCTGCCCAACAGCTGGGAGATCGAAGCGGCTATCGACGAGTACATGAAGCCGGTCCTCGACGTCCTGGGGCCGATTCATAATTTCACAATAGACACCCAAGTGCAGCTCTATGCCGCACCTGGCGTTCAAAACCCGCTCCTCACCAAGGAAGACCTCTCCTCTTTCATCAATGCGGCGGAGTGGCCGCTCTCGCCGTCGATTGGGGGCGCGCCAACGATTAACTTCCTTGTCTTTGTCGGGAACCAGACCATTGAATCTTCGGGAGGCGCTGAGGGCGTGAATGACGCCGCTGCCGCTTCCCAGTCGTGGCTTATACCTCAGTGGGGCACCGTCCACATGCTCTCCTTGCCCCATGACACCGCGCTTGTCTCGACGGCGGCCCTCAGGCAGCCGATGTTGACCTTTACTTCCCACCTCCTTTCGCTTCTCGGTACTCCCCAGTCTGGCTCTTTGCCGCTCCGGCTCTCCACTCTCGCGCGCATCCGCTCCGCGGACCTTCTGCTTCGAGCCTCGTCGACTCTAGGATCCCTAGCTCGTCTCTCCTTGGCCCTCCCATCCATCTCTATCCCCAGCAGCGTCGCCGAGGGTGTATCCAAGACGATGTCGCATCTACGGTTGGCCTGCGATACGCTGGGCGGAACGAGTGGTCTTACGCATGCCCGGATCGCCGAGGCGGAGGCAGAGCGTGCCTTCTTCGAGAAGAGTATGGTCGGCCAGTTGTATTTCCCCGACGAGCACAAAATTGCCGTCTACATGCCTCTGTTGGGGCCGGTTGCCGTGCCCCTCGTGACGGGCCTACTGAACGAGCTGAAGGCGTGGAGGAAGAGGAGACGGGAGCGGGCTGCCAAGGGTCTGGAGAAGAAGAAGGAATAATGAGTGGTGGTGGGCAAAACGGCGGAGATGCATATTCATGACATTACGGCGTTGTAGGATATATATATCATCATAGCATGGGGCGAATCAAGATCTAGTTTCTATGGCTCCCCGGCAGAGTAAATGCACAGTCTCTGCAAGAGAAATTGGAGAGTACCAAATGAGAGATTCTCAATTTTCTTCGCTATGGTCACTTTGTTCATGGTTGAGCTGCCTTGGTGACCAACGATCCGCCAATTCTTCCCCGACAAGTAAATAACTGAAGCTGATGAGGATTCCGAGTATCTGTGGCATGGCTGCGTTTAAAAAGGGGGGAACGGCGACCATACGGCGGGTAAAATTATCTCATGATTGATCAATAAGGGAGATAGGTTTCCTGTTCCAATCCTTGCCGAGCGATAATATTGTTAGCATAGTACAGTAACGCAGGTGGTGTCAAATGCTGTGGCGTCCTGGCACGTCAGCCGCAAGATATCTGCGACAAAGGTATACGTATACGACAGCCAATTAGCGCACGCCAGACTTTCATACTATGTTGCTCGACCCAGCCACGTCTGACATGCATTTATTCGGTCTCGCAACTTTTGAGTTCGCATCTCAGCACTAGCCAGGGCAAATAAATCCCGAGTGCCCTCGGAGATCATACTGCACACGCATCGCGCTTTAACAAGGCATTGTGGGAAAATCAGCGCTGCGATAGAACTTCATCCACAGCTTCGCTGGCACTCGCGTAGTTCACCATGGAGGCTTCTCCCCACAATGCGACAGCTGGTCATGATCTACCCCAGGCGATAGCCTCGACCCCGCGGGCAACCCCTTTCGCGCTGCTCTTTTCCATCCAATCTCTCGGCACGCTCTTCCTCCTCTATGCTGCGGCCTGCTATGTCCTTCGATTTCGGTTCGAGCGCCGGATGCGCCAGGCATTTCCCAAGTACACCGATCGCGCCTCCATGGCTGACATGACAAGCGAGGATGCGCAAAAGATCCTGAGCTATATCATGTGCTCCGAGTTTCCGTTTGTGTACAAGACGTCCCTCCAGTTCGCGATTGTCAAGACCTACGGGTTTGAGACCATGTCACGTCTCATGGTGGCCAACACCACCTTTACGAACCCGCGTACAGCGCCGAAGCGGTGTGTATCTGAACATAGTACCTTGCACAAAGCGCAGTCTCCTTACTGACCCATGATAATCTAGATATGAAGATACCACGATATTATTCGCAGAGTAAGTTCTCACTCCTGCTTTGAAGAAGCTCCACAGGATGCTGAATCCGTCCGCCGCAACATAGGTTCATGCTGCAGTCCCCGACGTCTGAACGCAGCATCCAATCCATTTCTCGCGTCAACTATCTGCACAGCCGGTACAAGAAAGCTGGTAAGATTTCCAACGAAGACTTCCTGTACACGCTCTCGGTGTGCGTGACGGAGCCGATCCGCTTCATCAACCAGTTCGAGTGGCGCAAGTTGAACGACATGGAGGTCAACGCCATCGGCGCCTTCTGGAAGAGCATCGGCGACGCCATGGACATCGAGTACAAGGGCTACCTCGCCAGGGACTCGTGGAAGGACGGCATCGAGTTCGCCGAAGACATCACCGCGTGGGCGAAGAACTACGAGGTCGAAGCCATGCGACCCGCCAAGTCGAACCGGCAACTGTGCGACCCGCTCCTGGACATGCTGATCCATCATGTTCCCGGGTTCCTCAAGCCGTTCGCCGCGGAGGCCGCAGTCGCTCTAATGGGCGACCGACTGCGCGAGGCATTCTTGTAGGGACAACTCCCATCTCTTTCCTTTGTCCAGTTCGCGGGACTAACGGAGACGCAGGTTCCCCGAGCCGGGTCTGGTCGCATCCGCCGCCGCCTACTCTGCTCTCCTGGCCAGGCGATTCTTCATGCGGTACCTGGCCCTGCCCCGCTTCGCGCCCAAGGTGTATCTCTCCGAGCCGGACGCGAAGACGGGCAGGATCCAGCATTACGACTACCTCGTCGAGCCGTTTTACCAAGGCCCGACGTTCTGGAACCGCTGGGGCCCGATCGCCTTGTACACCCGGCTCGTCGGGGGGTTCGTGCCGGGACCGTCCTTCATCCCGGAAGGCTACCTGTTCGAGGAAGTCGGGCCCAAGGATCAGATCCGCAAGGGCGCCGAGGCAATGAAGGAGTGGCAGGACAAGATACGCCGCGACGAGAGGCGTGCAACCTGCCCGTTTTCAAAGTAATCGTCCGGGACGTATCCCTCGCTCAAATCCTTGCATTTTTTTTCTCTCTCGACTAGTTGCGAAACTTTGGTGAGCAAATGGTGCATCCCAAGGAGGTTACGGAGACGATCTTTGGTTTTTCTGGTTGGTTTTTCTGGTTATGGGAAATCTATGGTGAGGCTTGTGTTTCAGCTGGCGCACTATTTGGAATAGGAAGACAGAGCGGTGGTGAGGATTGATTAAATATTCAAAAACGGGGTTGTAACCGGGAGGGTTGGCATGGATAGAACACTTCATAGCTGGAGGAATTGAGCATTCCCATGCGTCAAAATACCTCAGTACGAGGATTTACTACTTCATTGAGATTAAATCTACTGGTAATTAACTGTGGGCAAGGCACAGAGAGGGTGTGCTCCGGTCGACATCCGCCTAGAAATACTGCATTGACAGTACTCTTACTACTCTATACCGTCCCGCTGTTGTAACTCGGGCCAACTCTGCCCGATAGGGCCTCGAGAGAAATGAAATTATGCTACGGGACCATCGATCTCGATCCCGGTCGCCTTGAGGGCGCTCACGTCGAGCGTCGCTTTGCCAAGACGGATGTCCTCGATGTTGGGGATGTCGGAGTGCTTCTGCCCCTCGAAGATGGCGTCGATCTCCTCGAGCGTCTTGCCCTTGGTCTCGACCCAGTAGTATGCCTAGCAGGGGTTTGTTAGTAAACAGAATCCGACATCTGGGAGAGAAGGAGAGGGGAGGAGGGGGGAGAGAGCGTACGATGAGGAAGAAGATGATGACATCCCACGAGGCGTTGACGATGTACATCTTCCAGCCAATGTTGCCGATGCCGATGGGCATGATGAAGACGAAAACGAGCCTGCAATTAATTGTTAGAAATACTAGTTTCTTTCGCGTATAAAGAGCATTTCAATTTCAAAAAGAAATATTGGCAGAGGATTTCCACTTACGCAAAGGCGTTCAGGGCGAACTGGGAGAAGGCAAGACCGTTGGCGCGGATGGAGTAGTTCATGACCTCGGGAGGATACAGGTACAGCAGAGGGGTCCAGGCGATGGAGTAAAAGCCTTGGAAGAGGAACATGACGGCCACGTCGCCGTAGATCAGACTGTTGGACGCGGTGTCTGGGCTGTCGGCGTACATCTTGGAGAGCCCGCCGATGACGAGCAGGCAGACGATGAGGAGGAACTGGGAGAGCAGCGCGGTGGGCTTGCGGCCCCACTGGGCGACGAGCTGCGTTCCGAGAATCGCGCAGAAGAGGCACCATACATTCAGGACGACGTTCTGTGTTTAACACTCTAGTCAGTCTCCGCACGGCAAGAAAAAAAATCATCGTGGCTTTTCGGGAGTGGGGGAAACTCACAGCTTCCAGCTGCGCGGTAGAGTCGGTGATACCGGCCGTGGTGAGCTCGTCGCCGAGGTAGTAGGACGAGATGATGTTGCCGACAATGCAGGAGAAGACGGCGGCGGAGGTGCCAAGCATGACACGTCGCCTGTTTACGGGCGTCTTGAACATCTCGAGGGGGCTCAGGGTCTGGCCGTCTTGCCTCTCCCACGCGAGCGTATCGACGATCTCCTGGAAGACAGCAATCGAGACCGGGTCCGTAACGTCACCGTTCGAGTTAGTCTGCGCCACGGAGATACGAGCAGCGTCTTCCATGCCCTCGTGCGCGAGCCAACGAGGGGATTCGGGTCTACGACGGCGGTCAGCAGGGGGCACGGAAGGGGAACAAATAGTAAACTCAACGGTTGCGGTGCAACAAAAGGGGCGAGGTAGTTCTGAATTCAGGTACTCACACGAAAGGCAGGACGACGATGCACAGGGCGGAGAAGATGCCCTGGATCAGAGACGGTGCTCGCCAAGCCCAGGTCGATTGCCACTCGGACGTGCCGAGGGTGATACCGGCAGCGATGAGAGCTCCGATGCTGTGAAATTCGTGAGTTTACGGCTCCTGGTCGGTACTCAAGGAGTGGGAAACAAATCCCTCTGGTCTGTACTCACTAGTAAAAGTCGTTCAGCAGTCCGACACCCCAGGCTCGCCACCGGCTGGGGAATGTCTCCGACAGGTACACGCCGGCAGCGATGCCGGACAAGCCAGTGCCGAAGCCGAGGATGATGCGGGCAACAACGAACATGCCGACATTCTGGGCGGCGGTTTGGAGCAAGACGCCAATCAGAGTGATGACCGAGCCCCAGAAGATGGCAGGTCGACGGCCCAGGCGGTCACAGATGATACCGGAGACAACCGGCGCGAGAATTCCACCGATGAACACACTGGCCGTGTTCAGCCCGGTCGTGGCATTGTTCAGGTTGAAATAATCCGTGTACGACGGCAGGATGTTGAGGCCGTTCAACATAGATCCATCATAGCCACCCGTCTGAGCAGAAGGTTAGGTAAGGTAATCAACTTGACGGCATGTTTTCCCTCTCCTCGGTGGTGAGGTGGAAAAAGAGGGGAGGTGCAGAGAGGACGGCAAACTCACGGCAGATTGGACGGCCGAGCAAAAGAGGAGTAAGACGGATACAGTGGTGGTCGACTCCGGCACCCACGCCGGGAGCCAGGTGCCCGTCACGGACGTTTGAAGCATCGCGATTCACGATATGCAGCCAGCTTCGTGGCGGCAGATGAAGGTAGATTCGGATGTGTACAGCGAGATGCGAGCAACCCCTCGAAAGCAAGACGTCGCATCGCTAACTCATTCCCCATGGCCGTATTATATATCTGGGTACGCCGGATATAGCGTTGACTAACATATTGAGATTGTAGGGGAATGACCTTCCCCGCTTGGGAACTCATTGATAACAAGATTCCGTTTCGGCAAGGGGACGAAGGGCGGAGGGCAGCGAGCCTGCTTGCCTGCCAAGGCGGGAGCCAATGGCGGGATAACGATGCTGATCCTCCCCGCTAGATTCGATCGGCAACCAGGTCCCCTGGCTCACGGACTCCCAGGTGACATGGGTGACATGAGCGTTGGTATCCGGCATCGCTTGCCACTACTCGTTAGTACTGTAACGTTTTGTGCACAATGGGGACTTTTTGGATGGATTAGGAAATTTGTTCATGGATCGAAGCTCAATGGAGAAATATAAAACATCGGCATTTCTCTTCTCTCTCTTCTTCTCTCTGTTTTCTCTATACATGAGGTTAAGTCTCTATATACGACGTCTCTACATGTCTTGGACTGCTCGACGGACTACATAAATACTGCAATTCTCATCATTGGCTGACATGGGGGAGAAGAGGGCCGTGACAGGGTCCCCAATCCGTCTCACCCTTATTAACAATTTATGACTCTCTCCGGGTATAATTATACGAAGCTATGGAATAGAGAGCGACAGCTCCCCTCTCCATCGACCCCACCACGTGCCCACTAGACAGCTCAAATGGTGCGATTAGCGCTGACTTGATAGCCCGATAATCCTCGTTAACTCCCCATACGTCCCCATTCATCCCCATTACGGAGAAATTCGAGATACTGAATTCCCCTCCTCTGTGCTGAGTGTTTTGTTGCCCCCTGGGCGCCCGGGGGTTTGAGAGCCGATGCATGCACAACCTTGACACATTCTCATAAGTCACGTACGGAGCAGGAGCGGGATCGTGTAGTAGACATTAGGTTCACATAGGCCGATCGCGGCTAGTTGGATCCAGGGCCACGGTTCTGGTAACTGTTGTTACTGTCCTTTGACAAATGCCTCAAGCAGCACTGTGCATGCCGGAGAAATCGTGTCTACCAGGTATTATCAGGACAGGGCAACCATTACAGACAAGAGTGTTGTTGATAAGGAAGACCAGACCCGCCCCCCCTCCCCTTTTGGTATTTTTACACAAGCGCTCACTGAAGAGCCATTTTTGCTGCTTTCTTCGCCTTTATCTTATAATCAGCTGCCGGCCAATTATATAGGTGGACCGGTGGACCTAGACTTTGTCGCCACACCACCACTGGACCCTTCGACGCGTGGATCGTTCTGGATCGTTGGACTTGCCATTCTGCAGGCGGCCCCTTTTGCCATTAGGCTAACGTACTTAGGGAATTACTCCAAAGCGGAAGCAGTGAAGGAAACTCTACAGTGTACGCGATGGGCATGTCCGCGCGGTTACGCTGCGATGGTATAATTCGAGTTGCTCGTTCTTGTGATAAATGACATATATATATAGATGTTATCGGTAGCCTTCTGTCGGGTTGTGGTCATCACGAGTCGTCCCATTCGAGATATATTGAAAGACTTGGTTACAGACCATAACAGTCGCGTTCAACTTACTCGAGGAGAACGGCCCGCTTGCCTCTCTCTACTTGTCCTCGTAAAATCCACCATGATGCCCTTTCACGGCTCTGATCAGCGAATCACTCGCAGAGAGGAAGTGCTTATCTTGCTTTTGGCCACTAAGTAGCGGGCTGCCCCTGACCTACCCCTGAGATGACTGCTTCGGCCTTTGCAAAGACACTAGGGAACTAGTTCACGTCGAGATGTTTGGCCAACGTTTACGCACAAGAACAGACCAGAGCCATATTCAAAAGTAACTAGGGGGAGCTCCAGTATTTACTACCGACCCAGCGGTTGATGTACTAGTCCCTCATACTATTTCAATACAGATGGAGACTTGGTTTGATTTCTATCTTCTATTCCATCACGTGGTTATTTTGTTGATATGTTCAGCATCGATATGTACATGCACAATAGATGACGGCATTCCTCCAAACTTATGGACAAAGTATAAGAAGCAAGCTTTTTGTCCCAGTTGGAGGGGGAGAGAACGTTGTGCTATCGTGCATGAGGGATTCCAGGGTAACTATAGCAAATTCAAGAAAGTGATTATGTGCCTGGGTTGAGAGCATATGGGTTATAACAACCTTGGAAGCATGGGCGACACATGACAACTGTAAATCAGGCAAATTTACACTGCTGGTTTTTTCGATTCCAATCTACTAAGTTCTTTGCGCTATGTTTCTCTCCATATGTTTCTCTCCATGGGCCTCTCGAAACCTACGACTCTATGGACCTGAGTTAATGGCTTTCTAACTATGCCATAGACGTCGATGGTTACGTGAGATTCATGACACCGTGGATCTACTACCGCCAGAGTCTTCGAAGCTCACCCACATCAAACCCTGTAATCATCTTTCTATATCGAGGCCCACCGACGTAAATGTCGATGGTTCATTGATGTATATCAAGCGTCCATGATACATTGCTGTGCATATCTTCGCTACCATCGACGCAGAATCCTTTCCCATTTTCTTCTATCCTGCTGCCTATGAGCGAGGCTGACGAAATCTAAATGGCTCAATAAATGGCTCATGTTATATCATCTTAGTTTGGTACGCTAAGTTGTGAGGGAATACTACGGGTTTTCCAATTACTTTTTGCTGCCTCCTTCACCAAGCCTGTGCTGATCGAGGCAACACCCGGAAGAATGAGTCAAATAAAAAGCTCTAGATACCCAGTAACCCAAGTCAATTACGCCTGTCTCATCTCCAAGGCTGGAAGCATCTCTCTGTTCCAGCGGAAACTCTGATGTGCGGCGTGGTCAGGTGCTCAAGTACGCCGGCTCCACCCGGCTTTCCGCGCCGCGATAATGAAATCACAACCAGCAACCACCCCGCCAATACCACCCTGCGGAACAGTACCTACACGAGATACGACAACACGGTCCAAGTTATAACTCAACTTCATCGCCCAAACTCATCATTAGTATTCCTACCTTTGATCCCTCGTTCGATATTAAGATTCTCCGGATGCGCTATAGGTCACACATTGACGAAATCCTGCCAAATGGGTGGATGAGTCTATCATGTCGTCATCACACTCGACCCACGAAATCCCAGCCCACGATCAGAATGAGGCCGCTACCGCCGACAGTGGTCATTTTTCTATGTTTAGGAGAGGTCGTCTGAGGATCAGAGCCGCCGTCCGAACATCGGATCACCGTACGCCCATCGACCCGCGGTCGGGACCCCGGGCGGAGCTGCCAGAGGGCCCGGCGCCGGGGCGTGAACCTCCGCCACCATACACAGCAGCCCCGCGGGCCCCTATTACACAGCATTCTTCGCATGGGTCGAGCCGCCAGGAAGATTCGCGATCCTCTCTGAGCGGGGAGCCATCGGCCGTTCGCAACGCCGTCGCCCGGGGCCCTCACCTGCCGCCGCCCTACTGTCTCTACCCGCAGGAACCCCCGCCGCCGCAGCCTGAGGGCCGCATCCCGTCGCGCGTAGTTCAATTAAACAAAGTCCTCACCATCGAGGAAGAAGACAAGATCCTCGCCCAGGTGCTCGCCGCGTATCCCTGGCGCCACCTCTGGGGCCCCCGTCCGCGGAACCTCGCCGGCGCGCTCAACCGCGCCGCGCTGCTGGGCAACAGGAAGCTCCTGCTCGCGTTCCTCAGCGCCGGCGCCGTCATCAAGAGCAACGAGCACGCCGCCGTGCGGAGCTCCACGGCCGTGCACGAGGCGCTCCGGGGCCCGCGGCCGGAGCTCGCGCTGCTGCTGCTGGACCACGTCGCCAGCGCCAGCTACCGCGGCAGCCCGCGCGGGAGCGCCACCGACGAGAGCCAAGCCCAAAGCCAAGCCAGGCGGCAGGTAGCTTCGGTCTTGGCCTCGCGGGACGAGCAGGGATGCACGCCGCTGCACATCGCTGCCGAGGTCGGGGAAGTGGGGCTGATCACGGCGCTAGTGTACAGGGGCGCAGGGGTCGATCTCCCGGACCAGCACAAGCGGACGCCGCTGCACATGGCGGCGCGGTACGGGAGGAGGGAGGCGATGCGGTGCCTCCTGGACTTGGGGGCCGATCCCAGCAAGATCCACAAGGGCCTGTGGACGCAGCTGGGGGCACTGACGACCGAGGAGCTGGGGAGCTACGGGTTGATCTCCGACGCCCTGGCGAGTGTCTTGCACGAGGCGGAGGGAGAGAGCCTGGGGGTTTTCGACGGGTTTACGTCCCGACTGGGCCAACGAGAGGGCGTGGGCGACGCCGGGGACGCCACGAGTCCGCCGCCTTCGATCGACCCGTACCAACTCGCCTGGCCAACCTCGCAGGAGCAGGAGCAGGAGCAGGCGCATCCGCGGTCCGTGGCGGTTGGCGAGTGTTCTCCCGACGGGGAGTTTCCCACGTCGCTCCGCAAGGAAGACGTGGCGTTCCTGGCTGCGGCTGGAATCGCATGGGGCCAAGATACACAGTCGCTTCTCGAGGCGCTGAGGAGCCTGCGAGTGACGCGCCGCCACAGCCGGGCCGGGAGCTTGGTGCACACCGAGGAGTATGCTTCGTGGCTCAGCGCTTGTGAGAGCGTCCGCGCGGAGCATCTCGCGCAGCGGCAGAGAAACTTCGAGACGGGGGGAGGAACCGGCTTTGTGAACCTCAAGATTAGGAACTGTTGAGTCCGTGTTGGTATATCGCGCCAGTGCAGTACTTTATGTTGATGGGTTTTTGGGGGGACGACGACGCAACGAATGACATGTGAAAACTTCAGGGAGGGGGGGGTGCAAAATCCCCAACGAGATGGTTTCATTACGGTTTTTATGAATTCAAACGAGGTTTAAATACCGGGTCACGCAATGTAATTAAGGGAGTTTTTGAGAACTTTGACCAAGAATGAAGAATAGTAGCATTTGGGAGTTGTCGCTATAGCAAACTCGCGGCGCATCCACTGGTATGGGTATTTAATATTTGGGATATCCTCGTGTCCAACTCCTGGTATCGCTTTCCCATCGACCGAGTCCGCCCACGCATGCGCCGGGCGGATCACGACTCCTCGTCTCTCTTCTCCATGTAGGATCATGGGTATCGTCTCACCATCCCGCGCGCGGGGAACGCTTAGACATCCTCGGCATGCTCGCCGGGCTGCTTCTCCTTCTCTGCCTCGACGATGTCGCTGCCCGGGCCGGTGCTGCCGCGGAGCATCTGGGTCAGACCAATCTCGTTGTTGATCTCCTCCATGCGCTCGAAGTCGGCCTCGGCGGTGCCCTCGGAACCGAAAATGACGTCCTATATGGCAGCGATTAGCTTTCTTTCTCTCTTTCGCTCCCTCTCCCTCTCCCTCTCTCGTAAAGCATGGGAACGGGGATAAACAATGACTCACCATCTCCTCGAGCGTCAGGCGCTTCGTCTCGGGCACAAAGAACCAGATGAAAGCCGCGCCGCCGTAGGTCAGGAGACCGAAGATGATGTAGGTGCCGTACGAGATGCCGTTGAGCATGTCGGGCGTGACCTGCCCCACGATGAAGTTGTTCATCCAGTTGCTGCTGGCGCCGAGCGACACGCCGTACGAGCGGGAGCTCAGGGGCCAGATCTCGGCGACGATGATCCAGGCGCAGGGGCCCCACGAGTAGCCGAAGTGGATTACGAAGAGCCAGACCATGGCCACGGCGGCCCAGCCGGCGGCCGGCTGGCTCAGCCACTGGTCGCGGTCCTTGGCCACGATGACGGCGATGATGATGTGG
>FSZZ01000149.1_pt1 | contig 25020 bp, 19 predicted proteins | sample 1638981 | NCBI WGS metagenome assembly FSZZ01 (sample SAMEA3914812, study PRJEB12502) | metagenome | biome: forest; material: soil | place: Canada | collected 2011-07-07 | depth 0.1 m | reverse complement strand
CCCGAACACCGTGTGGGGGGAAGAGAGAGGAAACCCTCGTTTTCTATTAGTCCCGTTGCCCTCGCCTCTGGATCCGACTGGTCCGGTCTCCGCCTGGGTTCTGGGTTCGCAACGCCAGGCTGAAGGTGGCCTGGCGGGCAGCAAGGGTACCCGTACAGTTGGGTATTGCTTAGTGCTAAACCACGCATGTTGCCGAGAGAGAAAAATCCAGGGCCTTGCGGTGTCCTCCTATCTTGCCTTGCTTGCCGTGCTTGCCCACCAGGACTGATTGAGTGAAGTACGACTATCTCTTTCCGAGGGCAGCTTAGCACCTGAGCCGATGTCTGCAAGCCTCGTACGGTACATACCTACCTGGTAGATAGCTTCCAGGGAGTAGTCTGTAGCGTCGACGCGGGTCGTAACCGAGGGGAGCTTTTCTTTGGTAGTTTTTTTTATTTACTGGGTTTCTGTTTTTTTCGGCAGAGAGTTGTTGCCGTCTTATTTTACAAAGGTACCTTACCGACTCCCTGCTCGCACCAAAATACCTACCAACCGAGCCAACATAGACGGACGGGCAAAAGAAAGAAAGGAAAAAGGGCTCACCGCACGGGAAACATGGCGCTCCCAACTGCCCAGCCACCTTCCACCAAAAGTAGAGCCTGCTTGGGCCGTGTTCTGGGCCGGGTCACCCATCCGCTCCCGTGCTGGCTGCCGACCATTACTCTTTTCGTCCACCTCGTGGGCGGGAGGGACGGCTCATAGACTTCCGCGATTGGTAGATCCTCCCTCTTCTCTTGTCGATTATTGAACCTTGCAGAGGTAGATAGGTTCCGATGGCTGTGCGCGGTCCCATTCGCTCCCAAGTTTTTCTTTAAACATACTTCTTTTTCCGCGGGGGGGGAGGGGAGCGAAGGAACAAGCCATCCAGCCAGCCGCGGCTGTTTGAGCGAGGCAGAGAAGCGGCCGCGCCAATTTCTCTCCAGGATGTCTGTCTGGCTTGACCAGGAGCGGTGGCCTATCTTGTGAACAAGACAAGACCCCCCGCCTCTCAGCTGTCTTTTGGCACAGCCAACTAGGCCCTCCCTCGCCAAACATCAACATGGGGGGGCCATCCTTTTTCCAAGGGGGAGGAATTATTAAAAAGGGCGGGGTATAATCCCAGGTCTTTGGGATTTCGTCTTGAATAGGGGTGGTGTATGTATGCACAGTTAAACTACCTACCACGCCTACCTACCCTCGCTACCCAAGCTACCTTAGGTGCCTTAGCTTCGCATCGCTAGTTTCTTCCTGCGTACGAAGTACATACTGTAGTACAATGATGACGCAGGAAGAAAACCCAACTACCGTACGCATATGCATTTCGCGCTGACCGGAGAACTTTAATTTATTACTATGGCGCAGGAGACGCGGATACTTGGAGAGAGGGAGAGATTCTCACCGGCTTCGAAGCTCGTTCGGATCGCGCGCGGGGTCAGCCAGACTCGGAACAAGTTGACAAAAACAAAAAAAAGGTCTCAACATGATCTGGCTTTCCCATGCCATTGGCCACAGTGGGCATTCTTGCTGCGACGCACGCCGACGACTAAAGCACAAGGGATAGCATTATCACACACAAGTTTTAATCACCCCTCCTAATCCCAAGTTGTCTTAGCGCGTTGGTCCCTTTTTTTCTTTTTTATCGTCGACCCTCGACGATCTAGCGGAGAGATGCGGAAGCCAAGAGGGGTTCATACGGAGTCAGGGACTACGGAATATAACACACAGTCTTTTATTTTCCTCCTACAGAAGGGGGGGGGCTCGAGGAGGGTCCCCAGTGCGTTCAAGGTTAGCAGAGCGTGTGGCTTCTCCCGCCGCCGCCGCCCGGACGGATGGGAAAGGGGGTGCGCTAGAAGCCATACTCCGTACCTTTAGTCAGTCGAGTCAGTACAACTGGACGGACGTGGTAAGGGAATATCTATCTATGGAGTCTCGAGGGGAGTTTAAGCTGTCAGGCTGTCAGAATTACTCCCCGGTACGGCGAAATCCGTTGTTCTGGCCCCAGAGCAGAGTGCTGACGATGGACGATCAATACGACATTCGCACCCGACTGCGACTAACACATCTCGCTTGCCCTTGACGTCTGGGGTCGGCAGGGTTGCGCATCCGAGGCGTCCAGGATCCCTCTAATTGTGAGTGTCTGGCGGGCTGCCGTTTGCAGCATGGCACCAGGAGAAAGTAGAGCCGAGGATGCGATGAAACAGGCAGATGATGAACGACCTCTCTCCTCCTCTTTCTTTTTTTTCATCCTTTTTCTTTTTCTTCTCCCGGCTCCCCCTCCGCGCGCGCCTACGTAGTATTAAAACGTCCACTTAGGAAGAAGGGGGAAGGGGGGGGACAAGGCCACGCCCACGCCTCGGCAGCGAAACGGCCAACACCGTTGAATCCTCAGCGTGCGACGATCACCCAGCACGACCACGCTAACTTTTCTGTACGCGGCAGTAATCGTCCCTGCGACGGAGTTCACAGTGGCTTCCGCGGCTCGAGTGTGATGCGAGCAAGTGTGAGGTAATTCTGATCCCGGGCAGCGGGGAAACTGGACTCGACTGACTACTCCGTAGGTGCTGATGCTAAGGAGGAGGGAGCTTCGATACCCACGCAACTCCCACCACGCTTACAGCGCCCGCCGCTGCCGCGCCCGAGTCAATTTGGGGCTCCACGGCGCAATCCCGTACTCCGTAGCGGCCCAGCGGCCCCTAGAACAAACCAGCGGAAAGCTTCACTTCACTTTGGCCCGCCGAGTGGATATTTTCATATTTTGGCTTTCTTTTCTTCTTCTTGCGTGCATTTTCTTCGTCATTCTCTTGCTCCATCAATACGCCGCTATGCTATCCGCCGCGTGGCCTGATCCCTACCCAGAAATAGCAACACGCTCATGCGCTCGAAAAATTGGGCGGCGTTTTGTTTCCGAAAGGGCTTCGATGCTTCTCGGGTTTCACAATTTCCACAAACCTCTCAGCGTCGCGTTTCACCAAAGCACAAAACCTGCGTATCTCGTCGCCCCAAAAAGGTCTAGTTGCGTACAGTAGAGGACTGGCCGTGTCTTGTCATTCAGACCAACGGTACTGTAAGAGAAATCAGAGAGTAAGTTAAGTTCCCAGGCTCTTCCCTGGGAGTCGCATTGTAGGAGGGGCGTTTGCTGCGGTATGTCCGATCCAACTCGAAACATTCCTATGCCGAGTAGAGAGATATCTCTCTCTGGCGAGTAACTATACTATGTACGCAGAGTACGTAAGATCAGGCGCAGTAATGTTCAAAGTTCACAAAGTGCATTACTGCTTAGTATGTAATGTACAGGACTATGCACTGCTGCGTCGCACTGAATAAGCTGGGCCCACGTATTATGGGGACTTATCCAAGCAGTCCCCATTCCCCCTACCGCCTGCTTCTCTGCTACTGTACAGTACAGCATAAGCACCAGGCAGATCTCCATCTGCTCATGACCAGGTGAGCGTTACACTTCTGATGATCGATGTATCCGTGGGTCTTGATATCCCCCAGCACAAAAGCTATATCCCCCATTGCATAACGTGAGAGACCGAAAAAAATACTTTGGGTTGCGTGTGCAAACTACCTTACCTGACCTGACCTTACATTACCCCACTTGTGACCAAGTTTGCCCGTACTTGGCAGCTGTATGTACGTCTCGTATGGCATATCACACAGCTGAGTGTGATGAGCTCGAGTTTCTCTGCTGCTCATGTCGTATTTGTCAACTTGTGCCGTCTGCTTCGTCCGCCCGAGGTACTACTATGTACTGTGTAAGCCCGCCATTGGTAGTATTCGATGCAAAAGGCCCTCCTTCATCCGAATCACTCGGAACGGCTTCACTGGGCCGCGTGAGCTTCGGTCGCACCACAAGGTGATGGATGCTAGTGCTCGTCTCTCCAGCCACGTCTAATTAAAGCAAGAGTCTATAAACAATCGCAACTTTGGTGATATTGACGCGCTACTGGAGGTATTCTCTTCTTTTGCGCGGGATACGGAGAGCCGCGTGATATTGGACGAAGGATCATCTACGGTCTCGTGCTTTGGATACACACTATTAGTCTGAGCCAATCTCTGTCTGCTCATAGCTACCTCGCTACCTCATTGGAAGACCGGGAGAGGAAACAAAAATAGTCTCCTCGCCACCGTACGCAATAGCAGGACAGTCGAAGCTGCCAAGGCTGCTTCCCGCGCATCCACCTCACGCGGACGGCACAAGAAGCGGAAACATGTAGAGATCAGCGGTCGATGGCCCAGGTTGGGCTGGGCGTGCTGGGCGACCGCAGCAGCAGACAGACAAACTCGTCACAACAAAAGGCCCGGCCGAGGAAAGCCACCTGCATTGACGTGATAGAAAGGCGTGTTCCCGAGCGTCTTACTGCATTGTGACATGCAATCGCGAGGGAACCTTGGAGCAACGTACATAGAATCGAATCCATGAACAATCACGAAGCCGAGGACGGAGCAGATGAGCCGCTCTCGCTGAGCAGATCCCCCACGTAGGCGCGCTCCAGACCTCGTTGGCGCGCACCAGCACGATGCAAAGGACTTTCATTACCTGATGCTGTGCAGAAGGCAGCTTACATTAAACTCCGTTCATAAGTCGCATCATCAACATCGACTGCAGCAGTGAGGGGACAGTAACGCGTCTACAGCTCAGCACCAACTTTATTTGGACGGCCTGGGCTACGCTGTTAAGGTTTTCTAGGCGGAGGGCAGCTGCTGGATGAGAGGATGCATAACGTACGGAGTATGTACGTCTGGACGTTCATTACGCGGACAGGAACTACTGTAAGTCCCGTACGTATGCGCCACGGAACTCTGCACTATTGGATTTCCCCCTCCACACGACGCCAAGCGGCAGACATTCGAGCAGCTTAGTATTGATTTGCACAAGTGGTGTCCTGGCGATAGCCGCCGGGGGATAAGTGGTCAGCTTAGCTTAGGCAAGGGATAACTGGGTCCATGAGCCTACTGTAGCCCTACCGTCGAGGACTCCCTAGGTGCACTAAGGAATGAGGAATGGTGTGTTGATGCCGCTCTAATGCGACATGTTCTCAGCTTCTCAGGGCGACGTAGGTGGACAAAACTATGTATGTGCATATCCTACCTACAGATATACTCATCCGCGCATAACACCGCGATTTATGCTTTGGCCTGGCGAGGCTAAATTCCACACACACACACACAATATGTCCAAAAGCTGTGAGGTCCTCGCCACATCTTCCCACACCCACCACCATCGGCCCGCTGGTCTTCTGTCTCCCCACCTCCCTCGCGAATTTATGCATTTCTTTGCACAAACGTTATTACAGTCATAGGAGCCACCAGCCGGCCCCGTGATTCGCGAGAGCCGCTGACTGTCATAAACTATAAACTCTGTCCGCCCTGCACTGCAACCCCGCAGTCCACCAAGCTGGGAGCTTATGCCCCGTGGCCCCCTCCTTCTTGTTCACTATGTTCAGGTACACAAAGGGCACAGTATAGTTGCACGGTTTGTGCACCACCTTTTTCACTACTCAGCGTATATAGCGCCGCATGCTTGCTATGTGTGCCCCGCGCGCCCGCGTGCGTGCGTGGGCGCCGAGCCTCCGGAGCTCACGAGCCGCAGCTTAACGAACTATGCATCGGAAAGTCTTTCTTGGTGGCGTGTGTGTGTCCCGATGAGAAAAAAGGGTCCAGGCTGTAGAAAGTTGCGTCTAAGGCATTCCGTATGCTAATTTGGTATTCTGCCTACCCGTTTTGGAAGCGATAACTGCCGCGAGCAAGCATGGGAGCAGGGCGGGAGGGGAAGCTACGTCGACCTGGAGACACTTTCAGCCTCGGAGTGTGCGACCGCAGGTCTCCCTATCTCGTACACCACACATATCCAAGGTGCGGCCGGCAAACAGAAAAGAAACAGCGGCATCACACGGGATTGCGGCAGAACATTGGGATCGAGCCTCGCGTGGTGAATACTTAATAAGACACGAACCGGTAAAACCATGTGCTGCGTCCCGGAACTGTAAAGAGGATTCCCAGGGACGTCCATCTGTCCTTGTCTCGATCGTCGGGAGGGAAACGGGGAAACATCTTGTATTTCTCCGCCAAGCCTTGTTTTATTTATTTTTTATTATGTATTTTTTTCATGTACAGACGCCCCCTCCCTCCTCCTGCTCTCCCTTCTTCCTCGCTGTTGCTTCCCCGATTCACTTTCTTCCCGTCCTCCTCGATCGGTTTCCCGGCAAACGCAGGAACTTTGTAGCACAGTGTTGATCGACCAAGGGGGGACGAAGGGGTCGCCAGCACCCGCTTTCTGGCAATCTACTTTGCTCCACGTTGTGTTTATAGTATATGCATAGCCGGACGGTCCAAAGCGCCTCACCTTGACACCATTGACTTTGACTATATTGAACAACGATAACAAGAGTTTGCAGGATTATCCTTGTACCTTTCCAGATGGCAGGCAGATGAACTCAAGTGCGCCAGATGTGCTCTCGCCTGGGGACACCCTTCCCGTCATCCTTACCCATGCCCAGAGACACCAAACACCCACGTCGTGATCGCCGGGATGGAGAGTTAAGTTACTGATAACTCTTCCCGCATGTAGCCCCGTGATAGATGCAGACCGTCCAAGGTCAAGACTCTGGGTGAATTGTCCCCCTCCGCAGTAACCAGCCGCTCCCCTCCCCCCTTCCAAGGCCTCGTGCGCCGGCATATCCTGAGATTTGCCGGTATTGCGTGCAGAACCGAGACGGAAGATCTACTTTGCTTTCTCCCCTCCGCTTTTTTTCTCCATTGTGACTTTGGGCATTTGCACGCGAGATTGTAGAACAGAGGACCGTGTGTCTTTGTCAATATCATGTCCCGCACAGTGAACTCGGCTTGCAATATATAATACGGCTCGTGGAGCCGCGTCTAGGTTGAAGCTCTGGTAAATGCTGCACCTTACCGCGCTCTGAAGCACGAAGGTAGGGTCTTCACGTTTCCCTGCATAGCTTCGCACCTCGGGACAGATAAGATCGTCAACTTGACTCTGGCGGGATTTGAGACAGACTGTCTGGGCGACAGCTCTTTGCTCCCTGGGATATGCAAGCGGGCTTGTGAGAAGCGTCCAGAGTTTGAGTCCAACGGCGGAGAAGTCATAGACGGGCATGAAAGCAATATAGATTTAACGGGATATTCCAGCACATCGCCATCACTCATTTACAGAGTACGTCTCCGGGAATTGCTGGGCTAGTTCCTGGATTGATCGTCCACCGCCGTTGAGAATCCCAAGCGTGTAAGTCGTCTTGGCAGGGATCACCTGGTGAGCCGCACGTCAGCGCCGCTCACTGATTGGCGTGCCTGATACTCGGGACCCCCATCAGTGGCAACTACCTTCCTTAGGTACCCTACTTAGAACTTTAACAGGTGATTTTCCTGCTTGAGTTATCGCTGCTTGCCCCTAGAACCCTTCTACTTGCCCTGGGCCCAACTAATGAATATCCACTGGGCGGACCGTCGTTCAGGGAAGCTAGGGACACAATGCGCTATCTTTCGGTCCAGCTCCGTGTCCCCCACCCTGGCTTGCCTGGATCATTCTAACCTGGCACTAGATAAGTGCGCCCATAATCCAGCAGTTCAGGTACTGCCATCTCTATGCACAGGGCGGTGCAGCCAGGAATAGGGAGTAGATCGTCCCCAAGGTACTGTAGCAAAGCCCTCTAAATTAAGACGATCTGTCTGCAGTCGCTCCTGGGTGATCATACCAGTCCGACTTGCGGCCAGGAGTTGCAGGGCATCTCGGATTGCCTTCCTGCTCCCCAGCCCGCTCTAGCACTTTCGTAGTGTCCCTGACGTTATAGAATGTACTGTAGCTATATCTCGGCCGTGATCACTCCCTATCACAGCTTGCCGTTCATATCACATTATGCGTCATGCTGCTGCGCATGCCGCTCTTCGTCGTCCGCACTGGTACGGCGATGCTTCGGCGTCGACGGTCCATCTGAGAATCCCAGTCTACCGCGCCTGGTCACTAAGATTAGAGCACATCACGTATTGTGCTCTGCTACCATCACGGGCTGGCATAAGGCAAACGACTCTTCCACCCAAGACAGTCATGGAGTGGACCTGCTCGCGACATCAACCTTTCTTGGTAGCAGGTCGGGATTAATCTAGTGTAGTGCCATGCAATGAGGTCGCACTGCATTGTCGAGTGGACTATGGGCAAACAAAATCGCTAAAAGAAAGCTATAGGACGCCAATAGCAGCTCACTGCAACGTAGAGTTCATTTATAGCTATGAAACTCGACGTGACGCGACGCTGCGAGAGGAGATCTAGGTATTGTAACCCAAACTCCAAACGCCATGGCTACCTATGTGCAGACGCTATAAATATCAACGACCACATACACACGCACACACGACTGAGCTGCATAGGAAAAACCGGGTGGGTGCCGAGCTGAGCTGCAAGCTGCATCCGCTAACTCTTTCCGAGTCGCCATGCGCAGCAGCGGCCGTGCACCTGATCTGCTTCGCCTTCTTCGGGGAGAGAGAGGGGAGAGGAGGGGAGGGGAGGTGACGGAAACGAAACACCGTCGTGATAGGGGAGAGAGAACATCAGACTACTATCGTCTCAGACTTTCAACCCGCTCGCCCTTCCGGGCTGGCCCTGCGCGATTACTGAGCAAGAGAGTTCCTGGGCGCCCACCCGGAGCTGCGAGAACTCCCTCCCCGGGTGGTGCTCTGACCCCAAGGCTTCTTTTGTGACCAACGTACGTGTTGTTAAAGTGCAAGGGGGGGAGGAGGAGTGGTTCATGCGTCAATCTCCCAACCCTCTCGGATCTTCATGAAGGACTGCGTGGTCAATCTCGTGGATCGCCGGCTTTCTCGTGTGGCACTTGAGTTCTGAAATACAAATTCACTGCAGCAGGGGGCGAGGGGACAGGGACCACGAGAAGACGTAGGCGGCCTCCGTCGTCGGACAGCCAGGCTGAGGAGATACCTTACCTGCAAGTCATCAAGCGCGATAAGATTGACAAGCAGGCCAGCTCAGGGGTACCGTGGTGAGCATCGCCGGCGAAGTGTCGTCCTGCCTGGACCCTCTTAGCACGTTACCAGGACGGCATGCACAACGACGTCAATCTCGAGGGCGAGAGAGACCGACCGCGATACTCGAGTGCACAGCTCGAACGCACCAGCTCCGTGCAGAAGAACCTCCGGAAATATCTTGTGTCACCATCCCATCAGAACGGGAGGGACAACCACGGAACGGGAGGGGGTTCTTTTGCTCCTTCACGAAGCCCATCATGGACTCATAGCACGTATGAGGAATTGCTTCTTTCTACCTGGCCCGCGTCGGAGTCTTTACAGTTCCCCCTCCCCCAAAACTCCGGTGCTAACCGTCATGCACTCCAGTCGATCTGGAGCGATCATTCATGGGAAACACTGGGCGGCCCAACGAAGACCGGAAAGTTTCAAGTTGTCCTCCTAATTTTGGGAGAGCTCACTTTGTGACCTGGCTTGCCTGCCCTGCCCGGTCGTTCTTCCAGGAGCCGCTCACTTTTTGTGATGATCAGAAGTCGAAAATACGACTGGCTCGCCAGACCTTGAGCATTGACCTTATCGTTGCTTCTTCTCGCCCGCAAGTGCAACGTCGTCTAGGGAAACCTACTGTACCTTCCTCCGCAGGCAGGCATCCTTCTCTCCAGAGGGTCCTGTGCGTCGAGGAGGACGGATTCAGTTCCGCCAGAGGTATGTACAGTACTTCAGTGGATGAGAGAAGCAGGAGAAGGGGAACTGGTTGCTGCGAAGGGCTGGGTGGCGGGAGAGCACTCTGGATTCGCACGGGGAGCTCGCTTCCCACGACGTGTGCCGAAGGGTTCTGCGCGTCGATCAGATCGTTCTCGCTCTCTCAGGTCTGTTCTCCTAAACTTCGATCGCTCGTCTAAGCCTGCCTACCCAAGCCTGAAAATCGTCCGCCGCCGCGGACGGCATGAACGGGAACTGACCGACCATGCAGGGAACAATTCCTCCCTCTCTCTGTCGACGGTCTTCAACCGCATCCCGGTGAGGAGCTATCTGCACACGCGTTTGCGCCTCCCAAAGCGCGCGCGTGGGGGGTGGGAGCAGACTGACTCTCATGGCACTCGTCTGTCACCGTCCCAACACTAGCTTCAACGGGCAGCAGTGTGCCGCACAGAGACCGCTCTTAGGGCAGAGGGCATGTCAACAAGGTTGCCGGCTGTCTCGAACCGAAGCTGCTAGCTACGGGTATCGCAATGTCCCTCGCGCCCGCCGGGGTTTTGTGAGGTAGTGCCCGAGAAAGGTCCGGGACAGAGGCGAGCCAAGAGACTGGGCCATCTGGAACCCCCCCCAGGACGAAGCCAAGACAATGTGGACACCGTCGTCAGGGGAGAAAAGGTGATGTGCGAAAAAAAAAATGCTGCAAGAGACCCTCTGCTGTGACGGGAATAAATTCGTGTGATATGCGACTCAACATGGTTAGTCGTGCTAGGTATTCCGTACAGTACGAATATAAGGTACCAAGTAGACAGAGGCAATAGTGCCAGCTTCAAGCTGCTCTGGTTATCTGCAGTCTAGTAACCGTAGCTTGAGTCCGGTCACAATATAACAGGCCGGAGAAGCATCCGGAAGCCGTAGACTCTCTATACGGAGTAGTTCTTCGTCTGGTCAGCTCCCGAATGAGGGCTCAATGCCTCGTACTTTTCGTATATCCTTCTACTTTTTACCTCTCTCTCTCCCCCCTTCTTTTCTCTCCTCTCCCTTCTGGGTACATTCTCTGACTATCGTGATTACAAGCCCCAGTTCCACCTCTGCCACCTGTCTGTGCGCCCGAGGGGCTGGAACACGACCCGACACGGAAGTTCCGGGCTCCTCATCCCTGACCAATATTCCCAATAGCGCTCGACCGCGTATGGAGCGTGGCACATCCGTAAACCCACTAGAAAGGCTGAACCGTCGTCCCGATGGAACTTCTGGCTGGTGTTGCCGAATTAGTGATGTGATCCGTTGGTTACCCGGCCGTTGCACTTGGGAGGCGTCGATTTTTTTCTTCTTTTTTTTTCCTTTTCCTTTTCTTTTTTTTTATTGCCGAGCTACAACCCCAGCGAGAAGGAAGCGAGGCAGGCATCGCTGATGATGGTGTTCAGCGCGGGAGCGTCCGGTCCACCCATCCGATTTCCGGAGGCATTATCCCTCGCCTGTTTTTCGTGATAATGGGCGTGCGCCATTGCCGGCCGGCCTAGACATGCCATACCTTGCACTTACCCAGTTTGAGTGTCTTCATCGAGCAGAGGCATCCCGAGCTCATTCCGGACTCAGGCCACAACACAGAGAGAGCATGCAGTAGATGTCAGTGCGTGCCGGTAAACCAGCTCATGTACCGACCTGTACCATACTTACTTCGTACTGCTGTTTTATTCCGTAAGGTAGTGTTGTCGATAGCTCGATTAGAAGGATAGGACCTCGTAGTGTGTACTCCGATATTTTGCCCTGGCGGGTGCGCGCAGACGCACAGTCGTACGAGACACTGGCAAGCTGGCAACTCAACACCGATCCATCACCCCAGCGTGCCCAGAAAGACTCCCTGTCGGAGCTTGCTGTGTAATAGTTGGCGAATCCCTACCTTACGCCTGTTCGCACACACCCCTGCCTGTCTTTCCAGGACCTCGGTGCCGCCTAAGCAGGACCCCCCCTGAAGTCTTGTCGACGAATATTTTTGTGGTCTCAGCTTTGACGGCAGAGAATCCTAGCTTTAGTTACGTAACCATAGCGCACATCATATCATAGTTATCATATGCTTGCGAGTTAACTTATATCATGTTAATTATGCCTCGTATCGACGAGGATCCGTTATCGATTGCCAATTGAAAGAGGGGTGGTGAAGAGGGGCAGCCGTCGCGGCTTTGGTATATCCGGACCAGCACCAATGGTAGCCAGAGGCATGCATTCACAGTGTATATCCCCCCCCCTATCGTACAGTAGCTATGTAGGGAAGCCAAAGGGTACAAGGAGGGAATTTATTACTACCGCCGGGAGCGTGATATTCTCCGAATTGGCCGATTTCGTCAGCAGGGATAGATCCTACTCACCGAAGCACGTGTGCGCGTATTGAACTACGTAGCTAAGGTGAACGAGAGGTAGGCACCGTGGAAAGAAAAAAGAAGAAGAAAAACTTAGGATTAATTCCCCGACCCGCCTTGGGCAGGAAGGGAGAGAGCAATATCGCGCTGGTCACGGACGCGAGCTGACCACCAGCCAAACGAAAGGCCCCCCCCCCTTTTTTCTGGCTGCTCCAGTCTTGGAACAGCAATCGGTGGTTGAATCTATCGCGATCAGCTCCTGCGAGTGACATATTATTGATCTCGCGCCGCCAATAGCAAGAGCATATCTCGCTCCACACTGCGCGACGGCCGGTCAGTAGTGAGCGGTAGGACTGCGAAAAGCCCCGACAGACTGAACTGCACAGGCCGCTTCGTTGCTCGACTATCCAGCCGCGTTGCGTTCGCCGCCCGGCTCAGCATCCGGGTGCGCAGGGACACGTGCGTTGGCTACCTACCTTACCTATTCATAGGTAGCCAGTGGCACCTGAGCTCCCAGAAGCAATGCGTTGTATACTATCGTCCCCACGGGCATGTAACCCCCCGCCACACGGCCACTTCTGGCCCTCTCCAGGTCTTTACGGGGGACCTTTGATCAGAGTCAATATCTCCTACCTTGCTGGCGGACCCAAGCCCCTGCTGCCGCGGCTCTTGGTCACGGGGAAGTCACACCAGAGAGAGGCTTAGGGTGGATATTTACTTCGCAGCATGAAACGCCTCTGCGGAATGTGGATTGCGAGCACGTAACCTTCGTCCGTCGAGGTCGGATCGCGCAGCATCGAACTGCATATGGCCAGCCGGTCTGCGCGCTGGGTTCCCAAGGCTACCCTGCCTGCAGGCATTCTGCAGGTATCCCAAAAGGTCGCATTTGCCGGGCCTGTGTCCCAGCGAGGTGAAAGGGGGCCAGGTGCAGGCATGCCCACAAACTTGGTCCTCCGTAGGATACCGCGGGGTCATGGTCGTCGGCAGTTGGGCTGGCAAGTATCGCGGGGGGTGGTCATGTTGCATTCTCCCCGTTTGAGTCAGAAACCCCTTCCTCGTTTTGTTCTTGACCGTAGCGGACTGAGGAGCCTATCGCGTTGTGAGAATTCGGTGATGTGTCTGCGAGCCGTGATCTGTTGCGTCGTAGCCCGGTCACTGCCTGTCACTACCTGCCACGACCATTCTACTGTGCTCGAGGGGAGGAAACAAGCACACTTTGTTCTCGTAGTCCTCCAGTGGGTAGGGAGAGCTGACACGGGAAGAGCTGAGGTGCGAATACTCTCGTCTCGCGACTGTTGAGACGGTAATTTGGCGCTCGGGGAGGTAACGAGGCTGGCTATGATGAGTATAAAGGAAAGGGATGCTTCGGAAAGATAATCATTAAGATCATCCTGCAGTCAAATTTGTTTCTTTATTGTTTCCTCATTGTTCACCTTAGCAGAACCCCATATCTCTTAGGATCGCTAGGCCTCGCGGACTTTGCCAGTCTACATGCGTCTAGCAAACACATTGATCGCGTCGAACCGAATCATAGGATGCAATTCTCTCGATCCAGTTCCTAGCAGAGTCCCTTGATCGGACTCTGGTGCCAAAGCCTCGCCCGCTCTCGATGCACAGCCCGGCGAAGGGGGATGAGTGTGTCATTACATCTCGGCCAGAAGATCACTTCGGGATGACCATTTGCCATGGTGAGATCCGAGCCTCAGGCCTCCCCGTCTTCTGCTTCGTCGCCGTCGCTCTCTTCCTCGAGTCCGTCCACTTCCTCGGATGGTAGCATACGTGGGAACCATCCAAATTGCTCAAAGTCTACCATCAACTCTCCCATAGCGTTGCTAGTCACCGAAATCCCTTCTGCCCTCAGTGCCGTAGCTTGGTTCCGCGCACCCGAAGGTTGAGACCTGTATTTCAGCGTCAGCAATCTTTTTCTTTTCTTTTCTTTTTTTTATTGGCGGAGACTCCCGCAGGCCCTCCAAGAACCAGAGGCTTGCCTCACCTTGGCGATATAATGCCCTTTGCATTGATGACGCGCTGCCAGGGCACGTTGTCGTTGTTGAACCGCGACTCCGGATCCTCGGAGAGATGCTTCAAGCACACCCCGACCTGGCGCGGCCGCTGCGCTATTCGAGCGAAGAGTTCTCATCAGCCCAGCTCTTTGACCCTCGTGTCTTATTCTCTTCTTATTCACTCCAGAGGACGTTGTTGACAGCGGGCTCACTCACGTGTTCCGATAAGCTTCGCGATGTGCCCGTAGCTGGTGACCTTCCCAGGGGGGATCTCCTGGACGGCTCGGTAGACCGCGTTGAAGAAGACTTTGGCTTCGTCGGAACGAGCCATCTCTCGTCGTCTCTAGGCTCTCGCAGAGAACCGCATGTGTAATTTTCACCGGGTGATGTCGAAATTATACAAGTAACCCGGAAGAGTGATCCTGGCTTCACTAACTTCAAATCCCGAGCAGGTATCGGGTCTAATTCCGAGCCGAGTTTCGCGGCGTATGAAGGGCGCGGGGCATGTCGTCCGGATCTACCTTTTTGGCGCATAATTATCGTAATACCGGTGCAGTAACACGTCTTCTCCATCGGCACCGCATCACAGAAAGGGTCAATTGGAGGATTGGCACGTTTTAAGACTTGTTTCCCTCTCTTAGACGTATATATTTTTAATTTGCAATGATCTATTGAAGAAGATAAGGTATGCAGTGTCCATGCTACGTATGTATGCTCGGGGAATTACACATTCGGGAAGGTAAAGTAGCATTGCATGTTGTACATCTACGATTAGAATGTCGATACTTCTGGTACCAGCACACCTTTAACCACTGGAAAACGGCCACACGGTGATTTACTTTTTCTCAGATTTGCAGAGTGGCATCTATAGGTCAATGGAGTTTCGTTCGAGGTTATCGATAATGCGGCATCTTTGTGGCATTTGCGTCGACACGGCAAACGGGGCCAAGGCTAGCCCAGTAGTAGGAGCGTATCATCCTACAGTATTCAGCCTCCGAGAGTAAGAGGGCGGAAAATCGCTCCTGGATGCTTCCGCGTCGATAAACCTTTATGCCTTGAATTAGTAGCTAACTCAAGAAGGGATTGAGCGACAAAACAAGAGAGGGAAAGCCAAGTCTCAGATAGCGGTTGGATATTGTTGTATCAACATAGAAGTTCAGAACAGGTCTGTGAACAATGTGTATCATCATGAGATGGGTGCAAGACGGAAGAGGAAAGTCGTGACGAACCTTGGGGGAATCGTGTATACACGAGGCTGGTTCGATCACACTCAAATCAGGTACATCTGGATACGAATACCGGACGAGGTCAAGTGCCTGACGGTCCGTCGGGCTTCTTCCTCTTTGTGGGTGGCCCGAAGAACGAGTCCATCGTTTTCTGTTTGCGGTCGAAACTGGCGCTTCCGATACCTCCCCTCGTCTTCTTCAGCCCTGTCAGGTGATCGGTTACGTTCACGGCTATGACTTTGAGTTCGATACGGACTGCGGCTTGCACGGCCGGAGAGGGCTTTGCAGTCGCTGAGGTTCCGCTCACATTGATCTCACCAAGCTGGACCTCCAATTCGGTGTACCCTGTGTTGCTCCACACAGTCGTGATATCGGCCCCTCTCGTCCCACCTGTCGATGCCTGTAGCTCTACAGTGCCATACCTGGATATCAATGAAGACACTAATACGTTGAGTATGATACCATGGGCAACCACGACAATGGATTTCGCGGAAGAGTCATCATCACCGGAGAGGCGCCGCAAGGCAGGAGAAAGGTGATCGTCAATGAAACGAGCAATGCGATCTCGCATCTCTTGGTAAGTCTCCGCATCGTCGCGTACGCTTGAGACTTGGTCGATCTTCCTCTTTGATGTAAAGGATTTCCCCTCCGAGGACCTGAAATCGCGTTCTCGTAGATCAGGCGATGTCACCACGGCCATCTCGCTCTGTCGGGATTGCGCATCGACGATCCTCTGAGCCGTGTGAAGAGCTCGCTGTAGATCGGAGGAGTAGATGTTGCGTATCGATCCGATGGATGACGCCCGAGACTCGAGATGATCGCCGAGTCGTTTGGCTTGCAGGACTCCGTGAGAGGTAAGAGGCGAATCGCGAGAGCCTGCGCTGAGTCGGGATAAGACGTTGCCAGAATCGGGCTTGGGAATTGAATGTCCTTACTAGAGACCTGCAACATTGTCCACGGTCTCGCCATGTCGGACGAGAAAGAGTCGCATTTTCGGCGGCTCTGGTGCAAATAGTTAGATGCTGCGTATTGACCGCTACGAGGATGTCGAGGATCAGGAGCGTAAAAAATCGCGGCACATTACCGCAGGCTTAACGGAGATACCATGCCCGCTGGTAAAAGATCGGCTCTCCCCTCGAGCGCGCACGATGGTGACGCCCAAAGGTTCACGTAGAGCGAAGAGAAGTTGTTGAGGAAGGAGTCGAGCTTTCCAAAGTTTATCTCTCCAGAAGCTCAGCTCAGAGAGTGGGGCGAGGGTGTTTCTGTCCCCTCCAATCAAGTATGCGTTGTGTTAGAGCAACCAACCTAAATCTTATGCAAGTAAATATCTCCTAGGTATTTTTTAGGTATCTTTCACACTGCTTCCCGGCGACCTCTCTTCGAGTGTTATGATGGCCTGACTGATGCAAACGGTCCCACCTGGCCTGTGGCAGGTCAACTTGAACCCCATCTCTTCCGCCTTGACTGGTTCCACAGCCCTATTCCAGGTTTGGGCCTGACGCAGTCAAGCCTGGATACGATCAGTTCCGTGGGAGTCATATCTAGCACAAATATTGCCTCCAGGTGCCCGTGGTGCCTTGGGTGTAGAACGTTCTCTTGACTTCGCCTCTCAGATCATCTGTCATGAGCGCGTCCAGGCTGATCCCCGCTCCTTTGAACCATTCCTCTACTTCCTGAGGTGACGGTGCCTTCTCAGAGACGAGGGACCGGCGGTATGGCTTCCGCTCAGTATGGAAAGGAGTATAAAGAGCATTAACATTGGATAGGGGGGGATCTCGGTACACAGAATTTATATGCTGAAGCCTCCGAGACTTTCCCTCTCCAAGACAGTATTCCACATACATTTCACGTTTATGGGAGGGAATAAAGTAATAATATCTGGTATTCCGGACCATTGACGACACGAGCTCCCGATAGCCGCTCTTCCATGTACTCCTAGAACTCCTGACGATCTCCCTTCAACTCACCCCCAGCTCACCCCTCTTAAGGCTCAAATGTCAACTCGGCAAGCAAGTTTCCAGCCCACACGACCTCGTTCGCCCACGGTGAAATCACCTTGTGCCTTCCATTTGGCTGGTAGTTCTTGCACTGGCTCTGAAACACGCGCCTCTTCGTCTACAAGGCAACCTGAGATCTCCATCTCGCATCCAGCAGGGGCAGATACTCGTCGTGCAGCAAAGGAAGATAGCGCACGTCGTTCACACAGTAGCGTGCGATGACCTCCGGCAGTGGGCGCTGGTCAAATACAGCGTACGAGCCGCCGTGCTCAGGCGCGAAGAGATGTACCCCCAACTCTTTGACTTCAGTCCACTCTGCCTTCTCCTCGCGCGGCAGGTGGATGTCGTTGGCGATGCACTTGGCGAGACTGTGGAGATACTTTTTGTGCTGGTAACCGAGACGAGAGGCGACCTCTTGGAGCTGGACGTCCTCGATCCCGGCAAGGCAGATTCCGTAGTGCGAATACAATGCATCGCTGTCGTTTCGGACATCGAAGAACACTTTCGTAATGGCTGGTGACTCGAGGATGGACTTGAAGGTGATATTTGTCATGCAAGTCCATGCGGTTGGGTTCGAGTTGATGTCCAGAAGGCTTGATGGCCACCTCAACTCAGAGTTTACAGCGCTGGACTGTGCTGCATAGTTGACGTCTTGGGTGTAGTTTGTGTTCATTCCTTGAACTGTTAAGTCTGACTCGTTCCTCTCAGCAGTCGTAAATGCCTTATGCCTCAACGTGGTAACATCAATAATAAATGTATGCCCAAGAGGTTGGACATAAACAGTGATAAGGGACAGAGTCCCATCACGGCTCAATTGTGCTGCCTCGAGATCAAGATAAAGCGCAGGAGGACGAGTAGGAAGGTAAGCGATCTCATGGACAAATCGGCCCATTGCTTCCTCGGTGTTAACGAATGTATAAGCCATGTTGTATATGGATGAAACGTTGCCGCTTTGGCTGGTGCTTAGTCTCGAGATTTAAGAGAAAGATGAAGATTCGAGAAATATGAAGACTTGAGAAAGATAAAGATTTGAGAAAGAATTTGGAATCCAGTAGGGCTGTTGTAAACTTATAGATATCGGCAGCAGCGTAAAGAAAGGAGAGCGAAGAGAATAGAGAGTGAATTATACCTGACTGTTCTATCACTTGAGCCCAAACAGAGGCGTTGGTGGTTGCCTTGCTCCTAATCTATTGTTTCTCAGATTCTATTCATGATCATTCACTTTGCCCTCGCCATGTTAACAATGGGGTTGCATAATCTTCCATACTCTGCCCCTGAGCCAAGGTATGCCGAGGCTCGAGCTGGCCTGTTTTCACGACCAGGAGCCTTGAAGATAGCTGATACTCGGCCACAGTTTTGTCACAAGGACTTTACATTATCCTTGATATATTCACCATGGAAAGTCACTGGGACCTCAATGAGGTAGGAGCTCTATCAGATGTCCATCTTTGTCTCTTAGCTGGTTCATGCGTCGAGAGTGGTCACTTTGGAAGCCGGCTCACGCCCAGTTCAGTTGGGCATTTGATAGGCTCTAGAACAAAACCAGCAACTGCCTAGTATTTATCTTGTCACAATATGATGGCCAACCAACCCATTTGGCAGAAGTATTATCTCGGGCAGATGCTATGTTGAATCGAGGGAACCGGTCCATGGGAGTCCCAACTACTGCCACCAAGGAATCCTACCAAAAGTTTCATCACCGTCCCGCTCTACAATCACCAGTCGCAACACATTATGGAGAGGAGACCACGAAGTTCTGAGTTTTTTCCCGAAATTTATGGAACCCATAATGCTTTATTAGTGGCATGAGTGATGACAGATCTCCAGGCTCCTCCAGAGAAACGTACATGCCGTAGAGATCATTGACCCGTATCTTCGTATACCCTCGCCATTACCATACTAAACGCTGACTATAAAACTAAGCTCAGCTCTGTTCGCTCACTCCTTGCCCTCCGTTTGTTCTCCGATTCGCTTCTTGGGCCAGTCGGGACAGATATCGATCCCTTCTCTGGGCCACCACCACTCCAGAAAGATGAAAATTAGATAGTCGACGACGACACAGAGGCAGAAGAGTTTTCCGGCCCATATTCCACATCCGTAGTACCTCTTCAGCCGATCGATCAGGGCAAAACTCCGCACACCAGATTTGCCCCTCGCCGCACTCCAGCCGTCGTGTGTCGTCGATCCGTAAAACTCGGCATCACTCAGACCACCTGAAATCCCGTTATAGACACGTTCAGTGCGCACCGCAACATTGGGCCACGAGTACATTGTCTTGACCTGCTCGTGGAAGAGCTCGGTGTGGACCTTGTTCGCCCGAAGGGCCGCGATGGCTCGACCCGTCGCCGCCACGAGATCGTCCTCTTCGGGTTTCGCGAAGACAGTCATGTGCGATGGCAAGACCTCGGGAATACCGCCCACCTGGGTGCAGACGACATACAGCCCGCAGCTGGCTGCCTCTACGATGACGGTGCCGAAGGCCTCGGTGAGAGACGGGTGCAGGTAGATGTGTCCTCGGACCATAACATCGCGCACTTGTTCGTGCCGTACGGAGCCAAGCATCTCGACACGGTCTTGCAGGACATTCCGCTCAATCATCTGCTCCAAGTCGATGGACATGGGCCCGGAACCTGCGATGACGAACCGGGTGTTGGGATGGTTCTCGAGGATGCGGGGAATGGCAGCCACGAGAAGCGCGATTCCCTTGTTATAGTAGAGTCGCGAAATGACAACGATAGTAATAGTATCGTCCTGCCCTAGACGCCGTGGTGGAGGAGTGACGGAAGGGAGTCGTTGGTGGCTGTGAGGCTTGGCTGGCGACGGCTCTCCTAGAGTTGAGCCGGGGAGAGGTGTCCCTAGATCGAGCGGACGGAAATTCTCCGCCACGACTGCATTGGGGATGACAGACACCATGAGAGGGTCTAGGGAAGCACGAAGAACCGTGTTCTCCTTGCAGGTGTGGCTCACACAGATGACGTGGTCGACGTCGCTGAGTGTGAATTTCAGGAGCTTGTTCGTCAGTATGCTGCCGGCGTCGGCGAAGCCAAACAGCGAATGGTCCGTAAGAACAGTCCGCAGGCCCATGGTCCGGCCATGAAGTATCGCCTCGTTGCACAGATTGCTCAAGCTGCCGTGTCCATGGACAATGTCGATCTGCTCTCTAATGAGGATTTGGCGTAGAATGGGGAAGAAGGAGAAAACGGTCGGGAAGGTGACGGAGCGGTGCATGACCAAGAATGGCATGTAATAGACCTTTAATCCGTTTGTGAGGTAGCGGATACCGGTCCTGTCTTTATCGGCGTGTGTGATGATGACCACCTTGTGGCCCCTGTCTATGAGATTGGTTGAGAGCTGGTAGATGTGGCTCTCGATTCCTCCCGGTTGGGGGAAAAAGAAGTCGCTAACCATAGCGATATTATATCTGGGCGCCATTGTTGCGATTTTATATGAACCATCATATTAGCATTTGGCGGTGGTTTGGCAAGCTCCTGCGAGATCACCAAGCTTGGCAGTCTCGCGTTTGAAGCGGTCCAGTTGGTCTTATGAGATTCGTCTCAGTACCACGTAGGGACGGCAAACCAACTCCTATCCTACAAGGGCTGCGATATGATCCAAGAGCAGCAGGAAAAATACTATCGCATCATTCGTGAAATTCGTCTCAAGTTTGAAATGGTGGCTGCCCGCGGCTCCTTTTCTGGGGGCGTCTCGTTACCCGCCGCTTGTGCTCCTGGCGCGACTTCCATAAACTTGTCTACATCACCGATAACGATAAGGCGCTTCGGCCAAGGGCGGTGGAACACGGCAATTGGAATCTTTCTCCAAAGCTCCCAAAAATTTAAGGAACCCCCCCACCTAACAAACTTGCCCAGCGTTCGGCGCCTCGAGATCGATGCTAGAGGAAGCTATTGTTCCTTTCAAGCACGTGTCTTTAGATTTGAAAAGCCTCTCTGCTGAACTACTCATACGCCGTATCAAGTGCCGCCACAATGTATGCTCGTTATATACCGCCCCCCAAACCTAAGCTCCCTAATCCGAACGGCGAATTCTCGAATCAGCCCCGATTCACGGTTCAGTCAGGTGCTACGAGCTCAACAGCCCCTGTGTTGCCCAAGAAGATTGTGTTTGACGACGAGGATTTCCCTGTACCCGAGCCGAAGAAACGGAAGCGCGATGGCAGTGGAGAGAAGAGCAAGAAGCACCGGAAATCCGACGGCGCGGAAGCGGTAGAAGAAGGACAAGATGGCATTGAGGGCACAGTGGCTACCCCAGTGAAGAAGGAGAAAAAATCAAAGAGATCGCGACAAGAAGAGGCAAAGCCCGAAACGAATGGCAGCATTGAAGCGGATCAACAGAACGCCTCCTTCGCGATTCAGGACGGGGATGCTATGGATGTAGACCTCTCCCCGGAAGATGCTGGTCCATTGGAAGACACTGCAGCGAGGGAAATCCAGCCTGAATCTGTAAAGAGGAAGACAAAGATTCCAAAAGGCGCGGGTGTCGAAGAGAGCGAAAAGGATGTTTACAAGAGACACAAGTCAATATTCGACAAACGAGACAAAGCATTGAAAGCCCAGGTATTGAATGCGCCACAAGATGAGGATGATGGAACCGGGAGAGAGGCAGCAGGCGCCGAGGCTCGGGAGCCATTGGAGCTGCATGGTCTAGAGCCACTTCCTCAACCTCAACCAGTTCCAGCGGAGGAGCCGAAGCTGGAGTACGACACGCTTCCGTCCTGGCTAACGTCTCCCATCCACGTCTCTTCTGAGACCAGGGCTGCGTTTACAGACCTTGGAATTGCCTCGGAGGTTGCGACTTATCTTGCAGCACAAGGGATCAACGACGCCTTTGCAGTGCAGACTGCCGCTCTTCCCCTCCTGTTGCCTTCAACGGACAGGCAAGGCGACGTTGTCATCTCGGCCGCGACGGGATCGGGCAAGACCTTAGCCTACGTCCTGCCGATGATCCGCGACATCAGCCAGGGAATCAATACGAGCCTTCGTGGCATCATTGTTCTCCCCACCAGAGACCTCGTGGACCAGGTTCGAAAGATGTGTGAGATTTGCGCCGCTGCTTTCGCGGGTGGTTCCAGGAAACGGCTCATCGTTGGCGAAGCTCTGGGCAAAAACGAGTTCAAGAAGGAACAGTCGAAGATCATGGAAACACGACAACGCTACAGCCCGGAGGGATACCAAGACTATGTCCGGAGCCAAGTACATATGGCCAGACTTGAAGATGACGAAGAGGAGGATGCTACCTATTCACTAAGGAAGACGATACAGCCGCGACCAGATCACGTTATCGAACATGTCCCCGCAGTTGATATACTCATCTGTACCCCCGGACGTCTCGTCGAGCACATCAAACACACACCGGGCTTCACCCTCGACTATGTTCGTTGGTTGGTAGTTGACGAAGCAGATAAACTGCTGGCACAGGACTTTCAGCAATGGCTCAGTGTCGTATCGCAGAGACTGAGCACCGGCCGACCAGGGACCCGAGGTTTCCCCCAGTCCAACAAAACCGGTATACGCAAGGTAGTTCTGAGCGCCACCATGACCCGTGACCTGAGCCTTCTGAACGACCTCAAATTATCATACCCGAAGCTCATTGTGCTTGACGCGGAGCTCAAGCTGCCCGATCTTCTCACAGAATCAGCGGTCCGGGTCCGTGAACCAAATCTCAAGCCTCTGTATCTGGTTGCCCTGCTTGAGAAACTGGACGCTGAGAGCACCGGAGGTGTGGCGTCATCAAAACCAGACGCTGGGGCGAACGCGTTGAGTAATTCGGAGGCAGAAGATTCGGATTCAGATTCATCGACATCAGACTCAGACTTGTCAGAGGATTCATCCAGCTCAGACTCTTCGGACTCGGAAGCGTCTAGCTCTGGGACATCAAGCTCGGGAGCATCACGGGATGCCAAAGAGAAGAAGGGACCTACCAGGAAGAGGCAGTTCAAGGCCACAGCCCTCATCTTTACACGCTCCACAGAATCCGCCCTTCGACTCTCGCGACTCCTCGCCATCCTTTCGCCAACCCTCAGTCACCAGATCGGGACGCTCACCTCGACGACTCGCAGCGCACAGCGCGAACGCATCCTCCGATCGTTCGCGTCAGGCAGGGTGCGAATCCTCATTGCCTCGGATCTCGTATCTCGCGGTATTGATCTGCCCAATCTGGACCACGTCATCAACTACGATATTCCCCTCAACGCGACCTCTTATGTGCACAGAGTTGGTCGTACGGCGCGAGCCGGCAAGACAGGACACGCGTGGACTCTCGTCTCGCACTCTGAGGCGCATACGTTCTGGACGGATTTCGGAGGAGAGGCCAAGGGTAGCGATGCAAACAAGATTTCGCGGTCCAAGAAGGTTGAGAGAATCCGGATCGGCGATGGCGGCGAAGAGGACTTTGACAAAGAAAGGGTGGATGCGTACGAGATTGCCTTGGCACAGCTCGGCAAGGAAGCTGGCGAAGGAAGGAGGAAATAGTAGCATGCCACGAGGCCGACAATATCTGTACATTATAGACTCGATAGCGTCGCGCTGTGAGGTAGAGTTGCGGATATATTAGAATAAAAACTTGGGAATACCACATACCACAGTTATACCTATATAACACGGCCATGAATGGCAGCACAGTCTTATAAACTCGCCTGTGACTCCTCAGGTATTAGAACAAGCCAAACGACCACAACACAAGCTCCCAATAAAATCCGCAAAAGGCATATGCATCCCTCTTCCAGCATTCGCCCGTGTTGTTGGGTCTGGAGGAGAGTTGGGTTAAGGAAGTGAAGCTGAACGAATTCATAGGGGATGCGTACACATGCTAGAGATGCACTACAGGCACACTACAGGCAGGAATAATGTAATTGTGCATAATTATGGGGGGTTTACCTTAACGAGTCCAGCTCGAGGCGAGGAAGGAACGCGGGGAGGTTCGGAGGGGCACTGTAAAAGCGGTCAGATTTGGCAAAAATAAAAAAAAAGTGGCAGTCAGACACGCCAGCATGGCCAGAATCTTGGGATGCGGGTCCCAGGGTCCTGGAGCAGCAGATTGATTGGCTCAGGTTTGAAGCTCCAAGCTAGAATAGAAGAAGCCAGCTTTTTTGCGACAGGGGTCATGACTTACTGTACTGTTCACAGGTGTCCTTTTTGGTGAGAACAAATAGACCATATTTGTTCTATGCCAGATGCCAGACAGCGAGCCGCCATCATTACCACCTATGCGGGCTGCTAACAGTTGAGGACAGATTCATATTCCAGCTTCCTCCGAAGTGGCCTTTCTCTCCCACTCTGCCCGACCCTTTATTCTCATTCTCTCCCTCTTCAATTGCTATTTCTTGCTACTCGTCTTTTCTTTTCCACAATACGTTACCTTACCGACTGTACAGTAGTGGTCGAGTAGCTTCGAAGCTTTTCGAGTTGCGGATTGTTCTTCGTGCATAGCAAATCCGACGGCACCGCACAAACTGCCACCGCGCATCCGAATCCTCCCTCTGCGCTACTCCCCAGACAACCACCGCCGCCATGGCGCGGAAGACGACATCACCTCTGTCCATCCTCCTCTCCATCCTCCTTCTCTTTGCCACCAATGTCTTCGCCGTCTCGGCCGTCCTGGGCGTAGATCTCGGCACCGAGTTCATCAAGGCGGCCCTCGTCAAGCCGGGCATCCCGCTCGAGATTGTTCTCACCAAGGACTCCCGCCGTAAGGAGACGTCGGCTGTCCT